>Ga0064014_10034_pt1 | contig 73661 bp, 73 predicted proteins | sample CrowatWCoCulture_2_FD_61584 | JGI IMG/M metagenome (GOLD analysis project Ga0064014, IMG submission 61584) | Marine cyanobacteria communities from the University of California, Santa Cruz, USA, analyzing cyanobacterial DNA methylation -... | ecosystem: Host-associated > Microbial > Bacteria >...
TTTTCAACGAAGAAACTATCAGTAAAAAAATAAGGGATCTTTCAAAAATCGAAATCCTCTTTCCGTAGATTGCTGGTTTTTATAAGTTATCAGAATTTCACTAGCTTCTAATTTTATTTTCCTCTACTAAGTTAGTTGCTAAAATAAATTTTCCTGCTTTTTTAGTCTTTCTACTTATCTCTCATCTTTTTTGATGATCAGACTAATCATTTATAAATCTTTTCCTTTTTTTCGAGTAAGTTTCAATCAGTTCAACTTCTTTTATTTCCAACAATCTCAATTTTTTATTAATAGCTTTTAATTTATATCGAGCAGCTTGAGGATGTTCAAATTCTTCAGATTGTATTTCTTTAAGAAATTTTCGGGATTTCTTCTCTTCTTGGGAAAGTTGTTTTCTAGTTTTTCCAAATCACTTTTCTGTCTTTTTTCACTCAAGGACTATTAACCAAGTTTGCTTGATTCCACCATAAGTAACAATTTCTTCTTTCCAGGTATAACTTTCTAAATTTAGGTCACTTCTTTTTTCTTTATCTTCATCTTTTACTTCTTCCACCTCTATATTTTGCACTAATTCTTTTGCTTTTTTTATGGTCATTGGAACTCTCGTTATCCATTTTAAATGTTGGATTATTTGGAGATTTCTTGACCATATAAAGCACTATCACAAACCATGATACTATCAAACTTTATTTGCTTTTTGAATTCTACTAAAACTTTTCCAAATACAGCTTTATCAGATTCATTTCCATCTCCTGCTCTCACAAATAATGGAATATCTCCATCTTGGCTTGTTATTAAATCCAAGACACCATTGTTTTAAGTCTGGTCTATGATCCCGAGAATATCCTTTCTTAATAAAAATTGGTCTTTCTTTAATAATTTTTTCTTCTTCCTGTTTCTCTTTATCTTCTTCCCTTTTATATTCTCCATCTAAATGAAATGATGTGGAATCTAAATGGGAGTATTTAAGGTCTATTTTAAATTTTTTAATTACTTCTAAAACTACTTCAATAAAAATATCATTTAGTCCATATTTATATAATTCATCCATTACTCTCCCAATTTTATCATCATTAAGGTAATCAGGTTTAATTCTTTCTCCTAACAATTTCTCAATGGCTTTATCTTGAAAAAACTGGACTGAATAAATATAGAGGTCTTGAAACAAATCCTAGTCCATTGATTAAAATAGACTTAACTACTGTACCTGCTGAGATTTTTTCTCTAACATCTATTCCTAATTTATTATTAATTATTTTGACTATTCCTATTTCATCAATTAAACCAGCTACTATCCCTAAATGGTCTAAATTTTTAACTTGTATTTCTTCTAAATAAGACATTTTCGCTCTTTTTTTACAGAGGAAACAACTTAAACAATTATCCCACTTTTTTGTCTTCAAGAGCTTAAGCAATTATACTTAATTATTAACCCCAGGCTTGTAGTATTTAATGCTACTTTTTGAAGTGCGGAATCTGGGATTCAAATTTTTCTGGGGCGGTAAAGGTTGCTCCTCTTTTCGATACATTTGTTCTTGACCAACAACTGGGAGGTGTTTCTACCAATTATAGCGGTTTGTAGCCGACAAAGCTGATCTTTTTTGCGATCGCGAATATGGGTGTAACCTTTTAAAGAATAGGGTTTTGCTTTTATTCAGCAAACCCTAAGTATAAGCCAATAAATAGGCAGGAGCAGAAAGAGGAAGTAATAATAACCATTCAAACCAATCACATCCCCAAAAGCGACATAATGTTACTAACCATGCTGTTACTACCCCAATAATTAATACTCCTATTCCTACCCCAAACATCAGCAATAGAGAGTTTAAAATATAACCGCTTAATACAGTTTCCGCCAAGTGTTTCCAGATGGTTCCAGCATCAACGAAAATACTACTAATTACAAATAAAATAGGTGTAGCTATCAAAGAGGCTATCATGATAACAATAGCTACCCAACCTCTTGAGGATAGATAATTAATAATTGGTTTTAATTTATTCATAAATATGTTATTTACGGGTTTAAATTATATTAGAAATATTTAATTCATACAGCATTTTTAACCTTAGATTGTTATGGTAACACAGTCTTCTACACTGTACATCTTTAAATATAGTTATTAACAAGTCTCATTCTAGGGTAAAATTAAAGTAGTCCTAATTGATTAAAAATAATTATGAAAGAGTTACCCCCTCTTAACACTGATACTATTAACGCCATTCTCAACGAAGAAATAGACGATGAAACTGTTAATCAAATGGTATGGTATTATTTAGGATATCGTTATGATGAAAGTAATAAAAATTGGAATAATTCTGAGGTAGAAGAGTCTTGGAAAGAAGCATATCCCCAACCCCCAAACTTCATTAAAAATCGTCCCCCTACAGTAAAATTAACCCGATCAATTCCTAAAGAAAATAAACAATTACTCAAAGAAAAGTTAGGATTTAAAGGGTATAAAATAGGGACTTTTGAACCCAGAGATACCCGTCGTGCGACTATGGCTAATTGGTTGTTAAACTATTTAGTGATGCACTGATAATAATCTGAGCAATTATAGTCTTAAACAACCTAATAAGATTTACTATTTTCTTTGTAATCTATTCTATTAATGTAGGGTGGGCAAAGCTATGTATATAATAAATAGCTGAGATAAGTTTCTATCTTGCCCACCTTAATACTTAATAAGTTAATACTTTCTTCTGTTAAAGTCTATTATATAACCATAAAATTGATAAGCAACCAAGCTAATAAAATAGCAACTACAGCACCGATAAATGTGTTGATAATATTAACTATTTCATTGGTCATCCATTCTAAATTTTCTTGTAAAGTTGCTCCGATTACACTCTCTAAATTTGTGGCAATAAAAGCAGCAATTATACAATAAACAATACCCATTAAATCAACTAATCCTACCCCATAACCCACGAAAGCAATGACAGCAGATGCAACCATTCCAGCTAGGGTTCCCTCTAAACTAACCGCCCCTTCTGTACCTGGAGAAACAGGTTTTAAAGTAGTAATTAAAAAAGTCCTTTTTCCATAAGATTTACCCACTTCTGAGGCAGTAGTATCTGATAATTTAGTGCTGAAACTGGCCACATAACCTAATACTAATAATTGGGTCCAACCATCGTCAAAAAACAGGGTTCCTAAAGCGCAAAATGTGGCAATCAATGCTGAACCCCAAACATTTTCTGGACCCCGTACTCCTGAGCGTTTTTCAGCGATTCCAGCAGCTTCTTTTTCTGCCATACCAATCTTAGTAACCCCAGAACCCACTAAGAAATAAAACATGACAACCCCATAACCTTGCCAACTCAATGTACCCCAAACAATTACCCCTAAAATCCAAGCATTAAAATAGCCTAAAGGAGTTAATAATTTTTTAGGAACAATGAAAGCAAAAGTTAGCAAAATACTGTTAATAATTAAAGCAATAATCAAAGAGTTGGTTAAGGATAATTCCATCATAATTTGTAAGTTACTCCTATTTATTTTGACTGCGTTTAGCTAATAAAGCAGTCCCATAAGCTGCTTCGGTAGAATCAGAAATTTTGACAGGGACTTGTAAATAATACTGTCTTATTTTAGCCCAATTTTTGTTTTTTGCTCCACCTCCAGCAGTATAAACTCGACTAACAGGGGTTGCTCCTAATTTTTGTAATTTTTTGTATCCTAATGCTTCAATTTTTGCCATACTTTCCAGTAAACCTTGTAAAAATTCTATTTTATTATCAGGTATTGGCTCAAGTTTAGGGAGTAATTTAGGATTATTAATGGGGAATCTTTCTCCAGATTTTAGTAAGGGATAATAATCTAATTCGGTGGGTTTATCAAGATTTTTTTTTTGACTGAATTGTTCTAATTCTTCGTCGCTAAAAAATTTTTTTAACACTGCACCTCCTGTATTTGATGCACCTCCCGTTAACCATAAATTCCCTAAACGATGGCTATAAATTCCCGATGAAATATCTTCAACACGAGTCTTACTCAATAGTTTTAAAACTAAGGTTGAACCTAAAGAAGTTACCCCTTCTCCTGGTTGGGTGACACCACTAGCTAAAAAAGCAGCAATACTATCAGTTGTTCCTGTACAAACAAGACAATTTCTAGGAAATTCAAACCTCTCAGAGATCTCATTACTAACTGTTTTTATAGGGGTTCCTGGTGGTAATATTTCCGGTAAAACTGAATTAATAGGTAACGCTTTTAACCAGTGAGGATAACATAAAGTTTCCACATCATAACCAAGTTTTAACGCATTATGATAATCACTAATGCCTAACTTTCCGTGTAATAAAAATCCTAACCAGTCTGCTTGATGTAAAAAGTAAGAATTATTCTCTCTTTTATTTATTTGCTCCCACGACAAAAGCTTAACTAAACTAGATGTAGAACTGTTAACAAGATGATTTTGAGGAATAATGTTCTGAAACTTCTCTAAGATACTTACATCCCGTGAATCATTATATAAAATAGGTTCGTCAATTGGTTCACCTTTGCTATTACAAAATAAGACAGTAGAAGAAGTCCCATTAATAGCAATCGCTTCAATTTTATTTCTAATCTCTGTGGAAATATTTTCTAAAAGTATATAGAGAGTATGTTTCCAGGTTTGGGCTAAATTGTTAGTATTTTGTTGATGGAAAGAAAAATTAACTTGAGTAATAATTTCTTCCTTATCATTAATAACAATACCTCTCCCCCCTGATGTTCCAAAATCAATCCCTAAAAATAACATAATTAAATTAAATTAGGACGTAACTTATAGTAGCGATAATTTTGATAATCTGCTAGAATTTTGTCATGGTCAAAGCAAAGATTTTTGGGTAATTCCCACAGATCAAAAACTTGTACATTTTGAGCATCATCTGCTGCTTGAGGTTTTCCTGTGGCAGTAGCAATAAAAACAATACTCATGGTGTGTTTACGTTCATCCCGATTAGGATTAGAATAAACGTGGAACTGTTCGATTAAATTAACAGATAAACTAACTTCTTCTTGCGCTTCTCGTGATGCTGCATTTTCCACTGTCTCCCCATAGTCCACAAACCCTCCTGGTAACGCCCATCCATAAGGAGTATTTTTACGCTCAATTAAAATTATAGGTCGGTTGGGTTGATCGATTAGTTCGATAATAATATCAACCGTAGGAATTGGGTTACGAAATGTCATAATTTTGATTTATTAAACTATGATTACTATACAATAAAACTGAATAAAGCCATAGACAACATTAATAGTTATCTCTCCAGACTTAAAATAATGGACAATCATAAGCAATCTGATGATATTCAAATTGAAAACTTTAATCAACTGCAAGATAAACTACGACAATATTGGCAGGGAAAAGACATCTCGGAGCAAGATGGGTATGATATTTTAGTGGTTCCTTCTTTTAGTATTGATCAACAAGTAGGACAAAAAGTAGCAGGTTTTCTCCATTATGAAGAACGTCTTTTATTCTCCTTAATTCGTTTACGAAATCCTAAAACGAGATTAATTTATGTTACGGGACAACCTTTATCACCCATAATTATTGAATATTACTTACAGTTATTACCTGGAATTCCTTTTTCCCATGCTCGCGATCGCCTACTGTTACTCACTGCCTATGATAACTCATTTAAGCCCTTAACTCAAAAGATTCTAGAACGTCCTCGCTTGGTGGAAAAAATACGCCGTGCTTTACGTCCAAATAAATCGTATATGGTGTGTTTTAACGCCACAAATTTTGAGCAAGAACTTTCTTTAAAACTAAATGTTCCCCTCTTTGCAGCATCACCTCAACTTAGTTACTGGGGTTCAAAAAGCGGTAGTCGAGAAATTTTTTCAGACTGTTTAATCCCTCATCCCGATGGTAGTCATTTGCTGAATAATGTTGATGATTTAGTAGTAGAAATTTATCAACTTATGCAAAGAAATCCTAACTTAAATCGTCTAGTAGTCAAACTTAATGAGGCACTTTCAGGAGAAGGTAATGCAGTATTGAATTTAGATAAGATCAAGAAAACCGCTCATGATTTATCTAATGATAGTCAAATAAAAACAATTATTTTCAATAATTTAAAAGACTTAAGTTTTCAATCAGAAGATGAAACTTGGGAAAGTTTTTCCAGTAGAATCCCCGAATTGGGGGCTATTGTTGAAGCATTTATAGAGGGAAAAGAAAAACGTTCTCCCAGTGTTCAAGGTTATATTACTCCCAATGGAAAGGTTAGCATTGTCTCAACTCATGATCAAATTTTAGGGGGACCAGACGGACAAATTTATTTAGGATGTCGGTTTCCTGCGGACCAAGCTTATCGTCATCAACTACAAGAATTAGGCTTAAAAATTGGTCAAGCATTAGCCAAAAAAGGGGCAATGGAACGTTATGGAGTGGACTTTTTAGCAGTTCGCAACCAACATGAACAAGGAGAAAAATGGGAAATTCAAGCCATTGAAATTAACCTAAGAAAAGGCGGGACAACCCATCCATTTATGACCCTAAAACTATTAACAAATGGTAGCTATAACCACAGTACAGGCTTATTTTATACTCAACACAATCACGCTAAATACTATATTGCTTCCGACAATTTACAGAAAGAACAATATTGTGGTTTACTACCCGACGATTTAATGGATATTGTCGCTAAACATCGTCTCCATTTTGATAGTAGTAATAAAACAGGAACCGTCTTCCATTTAATGGGAGCATTATCAGAATTCGGAAAATTAGGATTAACCTGTATTGGTAATTCTTTAGAAGAAGCAGAGGCAATTTATGAAGAAGTTGAAAGAGTTTTAGATTTAGAGTCAGAAATAGTTATTGATAACAACAATGAAACAACTATCCCCAATTTACCCATTGTTTGGACATCATAGGTTAGAATGTATCAGTAGAGAATCTTACCACATCAATTAAAGTAATCTGTGATTTCGAGGTACTGTCAATCTTTGGAAATTCTTAATCATATAGAATAGATATAAACTAACTTTCCTAATAAGTTGTAACTTATCTGTATGTTTGGAACAAAAAACAAAATGTAATCAGTCCTTTTTTGGTCTGGCTATTAGCAATTTTAATGATTCTCAGTTTTATGGGTTTTTTCTGTCCCATTTTAGCTCAAGAAAAGCCAACCGCCCCAATAATGTTAGAAGGAAGAACCCTATTTTATGTCAGGGAATCAGGACAATATACAGCAGAGCAAAGGGCTAACGAAGCCAATAGACATTTAGGAAAAATATTAGACAGCGGTGATCCTCCTGCCGTTGTTGGAATTGATTCAGGGCAAGAAGTTCCCGTAATTACTATTAATAACCGTTATTTTCTTTCCGTTACCTATAATGACGTTCCCATGGGCAAAAGTTTACAGGGACAAGCATTAGCCTGGAAAAACACCCTAGAAGTTGCCATTAGCAAAGCCGAATAGGAAAGAACCTTAAAATATTATATTAAAGCCATTATTATTGCGATCGCCGTTATTTTTCTGGCTGCTATTTTATCATGGAAATTAGGAGTCATTTGGCAGCGTTGGCTCAAACCACTGAGTACAACACCAACTGACTCCAATACCCCCACGTCTTCCTCTTTTAGTCAACCATTAAGCGGCTGCCCTAGTGAATCTTCTTTTAAGTTTCAGCTAGTCGCCTTGTTAGTTTTATTAACAATTATTCGGGGGATTATTTGGATTGTTGCCTTTGTCTATATTAGTCGTTTATTCCGCCAAACTCGCCGATGGAGTGATTTAATTCTTGAAATTTTACAAATTAGTTTAATTACCGATGTTTTTCCTTTAGGTAACCAAAAATACTCGGTACTTGACTTTTTCATTTTAATTGGTTTGTTAGTTGGTTTAGTCACTTTAACTCGAATGGTAAGCCGTGTGTTAAAATCTAAGTTTCTAACTGCCACCGGACTTAGTCGTGCAGTTCAAGACACAACTGCTCTGATTTTTAACTATACCTTTATTTTTTTAGGGACTATTGTTGTTCTACAAGTTTGGGTATTAGACCTAAGTTCTCTAACGGTTTTTGCCAGTGTTTTGGGTGTAGGTGTTGGTTTAGGTTTACAAGGAATTGCCAAAGAATTTGTTAGTGGATTGGTGTTAATTTTCGAGCGTCCTATTCAAGTAGGAGATTTTGTCGAGGTAGCCGGGTTAATGGGTACAGTAGAAAGAATTAGTGTTAGAAGTACAGAAATAAGAACATTGGATCAAGTTTCTGTTATCTTACCTAACTCTCGTTTCTTAGATTCAGAAGTAATTAATTGGAGTCATTCTAGTCCTATTTCTCGCCTAAAAATTCCTGTTGGGGTAGCCTATGGTTCTAATTTAGAAATAGTTAGAAATCTCTTAATTAAGGTAGCTAAAAATCATCAAGATATTTTGTCAATGCCCTCCCCCCAAGTATTTTTTCCGAGTTTGGTGATAGTTCCCTGAAATTTAACTTATTAGTGTGGATTAGTAAACCCTATAAACAATTCCAAATAAAAAGCGATCTTTACTTCAAAATTGATAGTGAATTCAGAGCAGAAGGTATTGAAATTCCTTTTCCTCAAAGAGACGTACATTTTCGCTCTAGTGATGTCCCTTCACAAAATATTTCCCCTGAGTTAATTAATTCTTTAAGTAATTTATCTAACAGTTTAGCAACCTGGTTAAAAGAAAATTCTCATAATCAGACTAGGCAAGATAAAAATAAAGATATACAATCAAATAAGGTAATAAAAAAAGAAAATTCAACTCCTAATGAAGACGATATTAGCCATTGAAACAAGTTGTGATGAAACCGCCGTTGCTATTGTTAATGAGCAGAAGATTTATAGTAGTATTGTTGCCTCTCAAATTGACTTACATAAACGTTATGGTGGGGTGGTTCCGGAAGAAGCATCTCGTCAACATCTTTTAACCATTAACCCCTGTATTGAAGAAGCGTTACAAGTAGCAAAATTAACTTGGAATGATATCGATGGCATCGCTGCAACGGTTGCACCAGGATTAATTGGAGCTTTAATGGTAGGAGAAACAGCAGGGAAAACCTTAGCCATGATTCATCAAAAACCATTCTTAGGAATTCATCATTTAGAAGGTCATATTTATGCAACTTATCTGAGTCAACCCGATTGGAAACCGCCCTTTTTATGTTTATTAGTATCCGGGGGTCATACCAGTCTCATTCATGTTAAAGATTGTGGTATTTATGAACAACTAGGAAATACTCATGACGATGCAGCAGGAGAAGCTTTTGATAAAGTAGCCAGATTATTAAATTTAGGCTATCCAGGGGGACCAGTTATTGATAAATTAGCCACTCAAGGCAACCCGAAAAGGTTTAGTTTACCAGAGGGCAAAATCTCTTTACCCCAAGGGGGTTATCATCCCTACGACTTCAGTTTTAGTGGTTTAAAAACAGCAGTTTTACGATTAGTAGAAAAGCTCAAACAAGAAAATTCTGAATCCTTACCCATTGCAGATTTAGCGGCGAGTTTTCAAGAAACCGTTGCCCGTTCCTTAACCAAAAAAACTATTACTTGCGCTTTAGATCATAACCTCACTCATATTGCCGTTGGTGGTGGGGTAGCTGCCAATAGTGGTTTGAGAGATCATCTTCAAGAAGCAGCGAAGAAACATAATTTAACAGTCCATTTCCCCCCCCTCAAACTTTGCACCGATAACGCTGCCATGATAGGTTGTGCAGCCTGTGATCACCTGAAAAGAGGTCATATTTCCTCCTGGAATTTAGGGGTACAATCTCGTTTACCAATTACTGATGTCATGACTTTATATTTAGGTTAGCGAGAAGGATTTGTCCTGAGCTTGTCGAAGTATGCTCACACTCCCCCGTCTCCCCGTCTCCCCGTCTCCCCACTGAGGTTAGTGAGCAGGATGCTCACACTCCCCCCATCTCCCCAAACTCCCCACCCAGGGAGGAACACTTTACGAGGGATTATAATTCAATATAATCAAGTAGAATTTTAAAGTTGATTGTTATTACAATGAAAATTAGTAAAACCTTAAAACTGACCTTACTCCTATTATTCGTCATGTCAGGAGCCGGAACCGCTAGTGCTTATTTCGCCTACCACATGGGATCTCAAGCCCTTCAAGGGGTGAGTCAACCTGAAAATAATCCCACCAAGAAACTAGGGGATAAATCTAAAAAATCCACTAAACCCACTGAATTTAAACCAATTGATGAAAAAACTATCTTAATTAGGGTATATGACCATACCCATAAGAAAAACAAAGCAGCAGAGTCTAAAAACAAGCAAGAATCAAAAAATAATCAAAAGGAAAACAAAACCAGTCAATCCATAGACAATAACCCCCAGGAGCTTAAATCCTCTCAAACCGTCGCCAATTTACCCTTACAGGTTAAAGATCAAGGGGTTAAGCTAGAGATACAAGAAGCAAGTAAGGAGAGAACAACTCTATCATTCAAGGTTAATTTACAAAACGAAGGTGTAACCCCCGTGAGATTCCTTTATAGTTTTTTAGAGGTTAAAGATAGTCAAGGACGTGCCTTAAGTGCCATCACAGAAGGACTTCCCCAAGAATTACCTCCCAACAGCGAGAATTTTGTGGGTAAGGTGAAAATTCCTAGTGCGTTAATCAATGACAGTCAAACTCTATCATTCAACTTAACAGATTATCCCGATCAAAAATTACAGTTGAATATCGCTCAAATTCCTGTTATTCGATAATATTGGTGATTATAACACCACAAATATGACTACCCAAGCTATCCTGATACGGGCTTTATCAATTCTCTTATTGATAGCCATTAATGCCTTTTTTGTAACAGCAGAATTTGCTATGGTTTCAGTGAGGCGATCGCGCGTCAGTCAATTAGTCAAAGCAGGGGATATTCAAGCGCAAACCGTACAATCTCTGCAACGTAGTCTGGATCGCCTTCTGTCTACCACTCAATTAGGCATTACCCTGTCTAGTTTAGCTTTGGGTTGGATTGGGGAAAGTACCATAGCTAAATTGGTGTTGGAAATTTTATCCACATTACCTTTGTCTGAGGTTTTCCTCAAAAGTTTAGCCCACAGCATTGCCATTCCTGTAGCATTTTTGTCTTTAGCCTATTTACAAATTGTTTTAGGGGAATTATGCCCAAAATCGGTGGCTTTGATTTACTCGGAACAACTAGCCCGTTTTCTGGGTCCTTCTATCGGTGTCATTGCTCAAGTTTTTAACCCCTTTATTTGGATTTTAAATCATTCTACCCGTTATTTGTTACGTAGTGTAGGGATTAAATACAACACAAACGGGGGTTATAGTCAGGTTACAACAGAAGAATTACAGTTAATTATTGCCACGGAGGGAGAATCGGCAGGGTTAGAGGCGCAAGAACGGGAATTGCTGAAAAATATTTTTGAATTTGGCGAAGTTACCACGGTAGAAGTGATGGTTCCCCGTACCCAGTTAGTGGCGATCGCAGAAACAGCCACTTTTGAGGAGTTGTTAAAAGAAGTAACAGAAACGGGACATTCTCGTTATCCGGTTAAGGGGGACTCCCTGGATGATATTTTAGGCATTATTGATTTTAAAGATTTGGCAGAACCTTTAAGTAAAGGGGCGTTAACCCCAACTGCTTTTATTGAGTCTTGGATCAAACCAGTTAAGTTTGTTTCTGAGTCTATGGCCTTGGATGAATTATTAGCTTTGATGCAGCGATCACAGTTAAAAATGGTGATGGTTGTAGATGAGTTTGGGGGAACATCAGGACTGATTACTATGCAAGATGTAATTGAGGAAATTCTGGGCAATGATGTAGAAGGAATTATCGAAGAAGAAGATACCCTAAAGATGATTGATGAACATAATTTTTTAATAGAAGCACAACTAAATGTTGAAGAATTAAATGATGTTTTAGGGTTAGATTTACCTTTAACGGATGAGTACCAAACCTTGGGGGGATTTTTATTATATCAGTGGCAAAAAATCCCTAGCGAAGGAGAAATTTTGAAGTATGAAAATTTATCCTTTACTATTATAGAGTCAGAAGGACCACGCTTGCTACAAATTCATCTCAGACGACAACCTCCTCCCATTATTGAACCTTCAGAAAATCAGATTGACAGTATACAAAATGCTAATGATAGTAATGGAAAATGAACAATGGAAAATGGATAATTGTCATTATCACTGAGTCAGTGTAATTCAACATCAAGATGAGCAGCTATAGTGAGATACGCCACCAGCATCAAAAAACGCCTTAGGTTTTAGACGATAGTATTTATCTTCTATTTCCTGTGATTGCTCATCATAGGGATGGCTAAACACTTCTTGCAACTCTTTGACTAAGGTATAGTTACCTTCCATGGCTTGTTGGTAAGCTGGAACAATCAACCACTCTCGCCATGTATATTTTGGGTTAGTCTGTTTCATCTTTGTTGATATCTCAGGGAGATTGCCGTAGTTAATGAGGAGGTTGCGCCAGCTTAAGAGCCAAGATTGCCATTGTTCATCAATTTGTTGTGAAGTTTTAAGGTAGAAGCTCTTTTTCAATGGTTCAACATCGTCTGGTATCTGGGATAACTCTCGGAAGAAAATGGTGTAATCTACCTCTGAGTCGATCATTAACTGGATTAATTCCTCAAATAGCTTTGGTTTATATTCAGTCAAACCAAGTTTGGCCGCCCACATTTTTTGGATTTGTTTTTGCATTGCTTCTGGAAAGCCACGGCCTACTTGGTCGAACTGTTCTAAAGCTTCAGCATCTTCTGCAAGTAGCGGTCTCACAGCTTTCCAAAACATATAATAATTTGCTTCTGCTGCCATTGGCTGATTAAAGAATGAAAAGTGTTTGCCGCCGCCAGTCCAAGGTTGAAACCAAGGGTCAAAATTTTCACAAAACCCAAATGGCCCATAGTCGAGGGTAAAGCCACCAGCAGCACAGTTGTCACTGTTAAAATTACCCTGGCAATAACCAACACGTAGCCAATTAGCCACCAGGGTTGTGAGACGTTGACGAAATTGCTTAGCCAACTCAACCAATTGATCTGCAAAACTAAGGTTTTGATTAATATCGCTTTTGTATTCTCGCTCTATTAAATGGGAAACTATCATGCGCAACTCTTCTAATGCTCTTGGATGGGCATTACTGCGAACGCGACGGGCAAATAACTCTAGCTGGCCAACGCGCAGAAAGGATGGTGCAACCCGAGTTGAAATAGCTACAGGATTGTCCACCAAAATATCAGGATCGCTGGAGTGGGAGTCCTCAGAATACCAAGGCCGGGTAACGGTCTCAGATTTAGAAACATACAGTGTTAAAGAACGGGATGTGGGAATACCTAAGGCTTGCATATAGTCCTGCCCTAGAAACTCACGGACACTTGAACGTAGGACTGCGCGCCCGTCGGCACCACGACCATAAGGGGTTAGTCCAGCACCTTTCAACTGCATTTCCCAACGCTGACCATTGATTATTCCTTCAAATACAGATATCGCCCGACCATCGCCATAACCATTACCCGTACCGAATGGACAATTTTGGATATATTCGGTGCCATAAATTGACAGTGCATAACCAGTGGCCCAGCCAAACTGACGCATAGGCTCACCCGTAGCAGACATATCACCAGAAAATACCTTGCGAAATTGTTCATTAAACGCCAGTTCATCGCTCAACCCAAGTTCTTTAAAGAAGGTGCTGCTATGGGTGACATATTCTGGTTCTGCAAGGGGCGTAGGTGTCACAGGTACGAAATGACCCGAAAAAACCTGGCGGGGACGGTGATCATTACCATCGACCGTGGCTTCAGGGTCGGCATTTAAGGTATCCATCAAGGAATAATCCGCCAGTCGCACAAACTCATCGAAGGTAGTTACACAGGGTTCAGCAGATGGTTTATATCGAGACGACATTGTTTCTAAATTATAATTTTATAGTAGTTTATGTATCACGATTTTAACATAGAAAATTACCGAGTTAAACCACTACAATGTACAATGATCCATTCGTAGGGACATAATACTATTATGTCCTGATATACTCTGCCTTCTCACATATCATTACCGAATGCTATAGTTATAATTTGTGTAACATTCCATTATTTAAAAATAACAACAAGGAATAGTTTTAACTAACAAAGGTTCCTCCAAACTACTACCATAACCCTCAACTTTTATAGTAGAATTTTCTTCATCAGGAATAATAACCACTTGCCATTTATCTGTCGCTTTATTGAGAGTATAAGGAAATTTATCAAAAACTATAGCACTGCCAATTATTATTAGGAAGTTAAGGAGATTCCTCGTACCTCAGCAATGACAGTTAAGGGGATAGAAAATTTCCTAACTATTTTTTGTACAGCTATAGTACCATTTTCATCAACTGAGACTACAGATATTTATATTTTAGGGGTCAACGGCCGTTAAACCCTACATAAATTGGTATAACTTAACTTTTCTCTTACTTACTACTAATAGTCCAAAAAGGAAAAGTTTGACTAGTGCAGCTTGGCGAAAGTAATCCACCATATTTTTACAGAAACTTTCGTGACTAGCCACGACAATGTGTTTCAATGAAACTAACGGAAGAATCTCGAATTTGATGTCCATGATAAAAGCATTGCCAATTAACCTTTCCAACCTACAGAAAACAGTACTCCAACAAATAGTGAGAGGGACAACAAACCCCTATCGCCTTGTTAGACGAGCCAAGCTAATCTTAGCCGCAGCATCAGGAGAGAGCAATAGTTCGATTAGTCGAAGATTAGAATTAGACCGAGTACAAGTGCGTCAGTGGCGATCGCGATGGTTTGAGGAGAGAGAAAAACTGAGTGCCGCCGAAGAACAACAGGTAACGGAGAAAGCATTAATGGTCTTGATCAAAGGAATTTTAAGCGATCGCCCAAGACCTGGAACAACAAAATCCTTTACGGTCGAACAAGTAGTCCAGATTGTAGCGATCGCTTGTGAAGAATGTGAAAAATCAGACAGACCAGTGAGCCATTGGACACCTTCAGAGTTGGCGGATGAAGCCATAAAAAGAGGAATTGTCGAAAAGATTTCCCCCCGTAGTGTGGGGCGTTTTTTAAAAAGAAGCGACATTACAACCACATCTCGTTCGTTACTGGTTAAATGCCAAAATTGATGATCCCTTAAAATTTAAAAAGCAAGTCAAATATATCTGTGAACTTCATCAAGAAGCTAAAACTTTGTTAGAACAAGGAATTCATTTAATTAGTACAGATGAAATGACAGGGATTCAAGCTCTTGAGAGATTATTTCCGAACAAAAGAATCAAGCCTAAACAAGTAGAAAAAATCGAATTTGAATATGAAAGACACGGAACTTTAAGCTTGATTGCGAACTGGGATGTGGCAAGAGGAAAAGTTGTTAGTCCCTCTATTGGACCGACAAGAACAGAACAAGATTTTTCTGAACATATCTAGAGAACGATTAAGATTGATGAAAAAGCAGAATGGATTTTTATTGTAGATAAACTCAACACTCATAAATCGGAAAGCTTAGTCAAATTAGTAGCAGAAAGCTGTGGAATTACTATTGATTTGGGGAGAAAAGGAAAGGAGGGGATTTTGCAATCTATGGACAGCAGAGCAGATTTTTTATCAGATGAATCTCATCGAATTCGCTTTGTTTATATTCCCAAACATACATCGTGGCTTAATCAAATTGAGTGTTGGTTTTCGATCTTAGTCCGGCGTTTACTCAAAAGAATTACTGTTCGTTCAACTGAAGAACTATCCCAAAAAATTCTCAATTTTATTGATTACTTTAATCAACATTTTGCTAAGCCGTTCGTTTGGAAATTTAAGGGCTTTAAAGATCATAAGTGACTGGTGGATTATTTTTGCTAAGCTGCACTAGTGTTCTCAGGTGAATGCTTTTTTTGGTGACTGATGATCGGGTAAGAAGGTTTCTTTTGGGTTTATTTATTATTATTCAACCATTGACGAAACTCCCTAATTAGTGCATTTTCTCCTATTTTTCCCCGTTTTTTTAAGAAGGTTAATATTACTGATTTTGATAAAATAGGTAAAACTTGGGAATAACTTTCTTCTTGATAACCGCCATCTTTTAGACAATAAATGAAGACATCTTGACCATTGAAACGCCATATTTCTCTCACTTTCAAGGACTCATAAATAGTAAAACGATTTAAAGAACTGCTGGTAATATCAATTTCTATAGCTAAATCTGGCGGCGGATCAATAGTAAAATCAAAATCAATTTTATCTCTAATTAAAGCTTCATTACTGATGTAATAACATTCATCGGGTTCAATTCCTTTTTGTAAATCTTCCCGACTTAAAGTTGTTGAACCAAGACTTAATATTTCTAATTCTAATACTTCTGTTGTTGTTTGTACCAGTCTTCCTAAAAAACCTTTATTGATTTCATGTTCTGGTAAAGGAGTCATAATTTCTAAATTTCCTTGATCATAACTTAATTTTTTACTAGGATTTTCTGCTAGATCTATAGCTAGTCTTTGATAGGTTTCCCATTTTATTCCTGTTAATACAGTTACATTTTTTGGCTTTAGTAATGTTTTGCTCATAGGGTTTGGTTCATGTTGTTGTATAAAAATCAATTAGAACATTTTTGTATATAGGGTTTCTCGGACTTATGAGGTACACCTAATATCGCGCCTCCGAACTCCTAACTCCTAACTCCTAACACTAGAAAACTCTGTACCTCACAAGTATGAGAAGTGCTATATTTAACTCCTACCTCCTTCAATAGCTAATTCTCCTTGGAGAAAATTAATAAATTGTCTGGCAGTTCTTCCGGATCTGCCATTATGTTTAGTTGCCCATTGTTTTGCTCTAAATTCTAATTCATTTTTATCTATTTTTAATTTAATTTGTGAGGCTAAATGATGCACAATTTGTAAATAAGTATCTTGGTTTGCTGGTTGAAACGTTAAGGTTAAACCAAAGCGATCACTAAAGGATAATTTTTCTTGTACTGTATCCCAATGGTGTATTTCATCAGCATCTTTTGGACGAGGGCGATCGTCAAAATATTCCCTAATTAAATGTCGTCTATTAGAAGTTGCATAAACCACTACATTTTTCGCTTTTGCTGTGACATTTCCCTCCAAAACAACCTTTAAAGCTTTAAAAGCATCGTTATCTTCTTCAAAGGATAAATCATCCACAAAAATAATAAATTTTTGTGCTATCTTCCTCAATCTATCAACAATCATCGGTAAATTAGATAACTGAGACTTATTAACTTCTATTAATCTTAATCCCTGACAAGAATATTCATTCAATAAACTTTTAACCAGAGAAGATTTACCCGATCCTCGACTACCATATAATAAAATATTTAGAGCAGAATAACCCGATAACAAAATTTTTGTATTCTTAATCAATGTTTCCTTTTGACTCTCATAACCGACAATCTCCTTTAAAGTTATAGCATCGGGTTCACTGATACCAATTAATTGATTATCCTGCCATTTTAAAGCTTTATACTGGGCAAAAATTCCCGTTCCCTGTTGACGATAATGAGCAGCTAATTCTGGTAAACAATTTTCCCAATTATCTGTTTGATGAAGAAAAGTCTGCTCCTTATTTTCAAACTGTGCAATAAAAGGAGAAAAAGAAACATTAGCTGCTTCTTTAACCCATTGACTGATAGCTTCTAAGGGGAGATTATATAAAGTGTTGAGAATGCTTAAATCGTGTTCAGCAGCTTCGATTAAAGGTTGAGGTAAATTTTCTAAAGAATTATGTTGAACCTCTTGACTAAAAGGATTATCATCAATAAGAATTTTTCTAATAATATAATCCTGCCAACTAACACATCGAGACGCTAAACTTTTCACCCAAATACCATAAACTTGAAGGCAATTGATATCAATTGGTTCCTGATTTCTAAAATAAATTAAGTCTAATATTTCTAAAAAAGCTTGTCCAACTTCATCCTCTAAAACAGATTGGTATAACAACAAAGAAGCAATTTTTTGGTGAATAAGATGATAATAGTTTAAGTCTTGATCCATGTTTCTAGACAGAAATAATATGATATTAGGGACATAATATATTATGCCCCTAGGCAACCGATCTGATAAATCTTTTTACAGAAGTTCCATAATCAGGCATAATCGAAAAGAAATAATAACATTAAACAAAAATTACCATAAAAGCAGAATGGGCAAACAAAGGGTATTATCAGGAGTACAACCCACAGGAAATCTCCACTTAGGGAACTATTTAGGGGCAATTCGTACCTGGGTAGATATGCAGGACAATTATGACAACTTTTTCTGCGTGGTTGATCTCCACGCCATTACCGTCCCTCACAACCCAAAAACCCTAGCCCAGGATACCTATACCATAGCAGCGCTTTATCTAGCCTGTGGCATCGATTTAGACCATGCTACCATCTTTGTTCAATCCCATGTTACAGCACATAGTGAATTGGCTTGGTTGCTCAATTGTATCACCCCTCTTAACTGGTTAGAAAGGATGATTCAGTTTAAAGAAAAAGCCCTTAAACAAGGGGAAAATGTTAGCGTTGGACTGTTAGATTATCCCGTCTTAATGGCTGCTGATATCCTACTCTATGATGCAGATCAAGTACCTGTAGGAGAGGATCAAAAGCAACATTTAGAATTAACCAGAGACATCGCTATCAGATTCAATGATCAGTTTGCCACTGATAAAGAAAATCCCGTTTTAAAACTTCCTGAACCCTTAATTCGTAAACAAGGGGCCAGAGTAATGAGTTTAACCGATGGAACCCGTAAAATGTCAAAATCAGACCCCTCCGATCTCAGTCGTATTAACCTTTTAGATCCCCCTGATCTCATCAAAAAGAAGATTAAAAAGTGTAAAACAGATCCCGTCAAAGGTTTAGAATTTGATAATCAAGAACGGCCCGAATGTAACAATTTATTGGGATTGTATACCCTATTATCAGGAAAAAGTAAAGAAGAAGTTGCCAAAGAATGTCAAGATATGGGATGGGGACAATTTAAACCCCTATTGACTGAGACAACCATAGAAGCATTGAAACCAATTCAAGAGAAATATCAGTCTATTATGAATGATAAGGATTATTTAGACTCAGTATTGCGAGAAGGAAAAGAAAAAGCCGAAACTGTGGCTCATGAAACCCTAACTAGAGTCAAAGACGCTTTAGGGTATCTACCCTTACCAAATAATAACTAATAACTGGTAACTGCTCACTGATAACTGATAACTTACCTATTACAACCTACCTAAATTTATGATTAACCATTTTCGTCAAGCCGTCCAAAACAAAGAATTTTTGATTACCGCAGAAGTTGCTCCCCCCAAGGGAGGCAACCCAACCAGAATGTTAGAGATGGCCAAACAGCTTAAGGGTAGGGTTCATGGGGTTAATATTACCGATGGTAGTCGTGCTGTGCTGCGAATGTCCTCTATGGCTGCCTCTGCCCTATTATTACAGTATGGCATCGAACCCATCTGTCAAATGACCTGCCGCGATCGCAATGCCATCGCTTTGCAAGCGGACTTGATGGGAGCTTATGCTTTAGGGTTACGGAATGTTTTAGCCTTGACAGGAGACCCCATTAAAGCAGGGGATCATAAACGTTCAAAACCCGTATTTGAGGTAGAATCAGTTAGATTACTAAAAATGATTGATAAACTCAACGAAGGTATAGATTTTAACGATAAAACCCTGGCTGATGAACCATTAGACCTCTTTCCTGGGGCGGCCGTTGACCCTCAATCTCGTAGTTGGTCAGGGTTACAAAAAAGATTCGAGCGCAAAGTAGCAGCAGGAGCGCAATTTTTCCAGAGTCAACTGATCACTGATTTTGAGAAGTTAGATAAATTCATGCACCAAATTGCGGCCAATAGTGATAAACCGATTTTAGCAGGAATCTTTCTCTTCAAATCCGCTAAAAATGCCCAATTTATTAACAATAATGTACCAGGGGTAGAAATACCCGAAAGCATTATTAAAAGATTAGGGGAAGCAGAAGAACCTTTAAAAGAAGGAATTAAGATTGCTGCCGAACAAGTAAAACAGGCTCAACAACTGTGTCAAGGGGTACATCTGATGGCAGTTAAACGGGAAGATTTAATCCCTGAAATTTTAGATCAGGCCGGTATTCCCCCTATGGTTTCTCAATGAAAAATCTATGTATGTATTGTGGAAAACATTGATAGCATAGAAAAAGACTAAAACCCTTACTTTTGATAAGATGTCTGTTGAGCAGCCCCCCCTCCCCGTGATTTTTCGAGAAAAGAAAGCCCCTCATCGTCCTCCGTATAAACGTAGTCGTTCTCAAATCAAGCGATCGTGGCGTTATTTTTATTTACGGTTTTTGCGATTACGGGGAACTCCTCACTATATTTCACGGGGGTTAGCATTCGGGGTGTTTGCAGGCTGCTTCCCTTTGTTTGGACTGCAAACCATCATTGGTGTCCTACTGGCCATTATATTTCGGGGGCATAAGTTAACGGCAGCAGCAGGTACTTGGGTGAGTAATCCTTTGACCTATGTGCCAATTTTGGCCTTTAATTATAAAATTGGCCAGTTTTTATTACGATTTAGTATTGGCAAAACCCAGGTTAGTCTTCCTGATAATTGGCAATCTTGGATAGAGTTAAAAGAATCAGGTTTAGTCTTTTTGATAACTTTATTTTTTGGTTGTTTAGTGGTCGGTTTAATCTCAGCTATTCTAACTTATATAGTTAGTGTACGGTTTTTGTCTCGTTGGCGTAAAAGACGTTACGGACTTTGAACAAGTTGAGAATTAAGCAACAAGAACCCCTACTGACGGCGTAAAAACGAAGGTAGATCCACTTTGTCCCTAGCTGCATCTTCCTTACGATCAGGGGCTATACTAAAACTGAAAGGGGCTTTACTACTAAGCACTATCCCCTGTGGGTTAATCGCTATTTCTTCTTTCTGGCTCTCATTTTCCCCCTCATTGGTAGCGGTTTCCTCCTCAATATTATGCCGAGTTTTACTTAGAGATGGGGTTGGTGTCCCCTTGGAGTTGGCATCAGGGTTAAGGGAAAATAACTCTTCTAAGGTTTGATCAATGGGGTCTAAGGAATGATCAGAGGAATCAAGTTTGGTCGAAGAAGGGCTAATTTTCTCTTCTCGTGAACTAGACCAAGGTTGAATAGAGACAACATTAGGAGCAGTTTTCTCATCAACTGTGGTTTTTTCTGTGGGCTGAGGATTTTCAGTTTTTTTGCTATGACGACTGAGACATTGATCCAATGCCGATTTATACTGTAGGCTATAACGTTGCTGTCGTTGAAGACGTTGCTGCAACTCCTTAATTTGTTCTTCCTTAAAAACTAACTGGTGCTTATTTTGTAGGGTTTCTTCTTTGAGCAAGGCAGATTGCCGTTCTAAGCGAGCAAATGCTTCTTGATCCCCTTGCAATTGTTCTTTCAGGGATTCTACATGACTTTGTTGCTGTTGTAGCTCAGTTTGAGCGGTTTGGAGTTGTTCTCGCAGATGGCTGTTTTCAGCCTGGGTACTTTGAAGTTGGGCCGTTGGTTGGGAAAGCAAAGAGTTACGATGACGCGATCGCTCTTGATAATCCTGAAGTTCTTGCCGAGAGGCAGATAAATCTCGTTCCAAGGTGACAATGGTATCAAGAAGTTGCCTGTTTTGTCCCCGTAATTTACGGGCCAGGTTGAACCAGTCTTGAGTTAAAGGAATATCATGATCCTCAACAATGGAAACTTCTGTAATTTCTGATGATTCTTCGGTTTTCTTATTGCCTAAGTCCATAATAAAATCAGTATTAAGTGTTTGGTTAGGATCAGTCTCCCCTAAGTATGGCTCAAACTCAGGTTTAATCGGTTGATCGGAGTAATAGTTACCCATAGGAATATAACTTAATTTTAGCTATAGTAGTAAAGATGTTATTCCTCGAGATTTAGTTTCTTTGGGAGCATAACACCACTCAAGCACTGAAAACGTTAAACCTATGGACTCAGAAGTTAAGGATAGCCGATATTATGGATAACGAGGTGTGAAGCATTACTGTTTGAGATAAAGAAAAACCTTAATATATATTTATGAGTTAACATTAGTATTTTTTCTATTTAAGGGGTAATTATGCAATTATCATCTGATTCGTTTTATCAGGCTGTTCAATATCTAGAAGATCATCCTGAGTCAATCAGAGTCAAAAAATTAATCTTTTGTATTTGCCAAAAAAGTTGGGAAAATGATCTCAACATCCTCAATAGCTTCTCCATGGAAAGTTTGGTTAAAGACCTAATTACAGAACAAGAAAACCTGGAATTACTAACCCTTTCCTTATATAAATTAGTTAAAACCCTCAACCGTCCTAAAGTTTATGCTGGAGTGGCTAAAGCGATCGTTGAACAACTTGGACCTATTTACCGTGAACTAGAGCAAGACACAGAAGTAGTAGAGGTTTCCGCCGACCCTCAAGAAACTAATGTTTCTGATGAGAAGATTCTTTTAGAACAAGCAGTTAGCAATTTAACCAATCATCCCGAAACCGCTAGAATTCATAAGTTAGTTTATGCCATTAGCAAAAATAGTTGGGAAAACGATTTAGACCGCATTCAACATTATCGACTAAAAAACTTAATCACGGAAATGTTAGAAGTTTATCCTGATTATACTGTTCTCAAACAAGCTTTTGTCCGCTTGGTTAATAATATTAATAAAAAGAATTTATATATAGCCATTTCTAAAGTAATTCTCAATCAAATTTACGGATTATACGATATCTTAAAGCAAGAAAAAGTATTGCCTCAAGCCAATAGTAATAACTACAGCACTCAAATTATTGCCATTAATAATAGTGATAATTATCAAAGTATGGAGCCGTCTTCTAGAGGTGCATTTGAAACCTCTGTGATTGATGTGGCCTCAGAACAGATGATAACCGAGTTACAACAGGTACAACCCCCACCACCACCCTCTCCCCCCAAACCTACCTACGATATTTTTGAGATCCGTATGGAAATTATGCAATATACCAATCCCCTACGGGCTAAAATATTGTTGTTCTCTCTATTGTTTCATCCTTGGGATAGAAGTGGGCAAGATTGGTCAACTTTGAGGAGTTATACACTAGATGACCTATTAGAGCAAATTCTTCAGAGTGGTCGTTCAATTAGCGAAATTGAAGGAAAACTCTACAACATGGCCAGAGCCCTCCATGATCCCGATTCCCATTTACAAACGGCTAGTACCGTTGTTGAATCAGTCAAACCCTTTTTGTAATTTTGATTCCGTATCTATGAAACCCAGTGAACTAATCGAACGATATTCCGCCGGAGAAACCTTATTCAATGGCTTAAAACTGCCAGGAATTAACCTCGTTGGGGCAGATTTGATCGGCATTATCCTCAATGAAGCGGATTTACACTGGGCTAATCTCTTATTTTCTTATTTTAACCGCGCCAATTTAACCCAAGCTAATCTTGTGGGAGCCAACTTAAGTGGAGCAAATCTATCTCAGGCGGATCTCAGTGGGGCAGACTTACGGAATGCGACTCTTCACGGAACCCTACTACAAGGGGCAAATTTAAGGGATACGGATATTACTTTAGCTACTTTTCTCGATGCTAACTTAATTGCTGCCGATTTACGGGGGGCAGACTTAAGTGGGGCAACTCTTACTGGTGCTTGTCTCAGGGGGGCAAATATGCGTCAGGAAAAAAAGAGCTACTACGCTAACCTCCAAGCTGCCAACTTAGCTAGGACCGATTTTCAAGGGGCAAACATGAAAGGGGTTGATTTGAGTCGGGCTAATTTGATGGGGGCTAACCTCAAAGAAGCTAATTTAAGGGATGCTGACTTACGGAAAGCAGATTTAACCAATGCCAATCTCAAAGGGGCTTTACTGACGGATACAAATTTAACGGGAGCAAAGTTGACTGGGGCTAATCTTACCAATACAAACATGGTGAGAGCGCAGTTATCTCAGGCTGAGTTGAGCGATATCATGGCGAAAGGAGCAATCTTGACTCATGCTGTCTTAAATCGTGCCAATCTTAATCAAGCAGATTTAACCCTAACACGGATGAACCACGCCGATCTCAGTCGGGCTAACTTATCGGGGGCAAATTTGACGGATGCTGACTTGGTAGAGGCTTTCTTTGCAAGAGCTAACCTCATGGGGGCAAATTTGACTAATGCTAATTTAACCCGTGCTGAGTTAATGAGTGCTAACTTGGCTGGTGTTATTTTACGGGGTGCAACTATGCCCGATGGGAAAGTTCATTGCTAAAAATTTTTATCAATGGACAATGGACAATTAATAATTAATAAATATTCCAATTGATTGCTTGAATCTTTAGGAGTAAAAATAATGGATACGCTCAGATTTGCCTTCGCCTCTAAATTTAGCGCGACCGTCTTCGATTGCTTGTTCAAGATAGGTTGAACTCATTTATTTTACCTGCTATCCTATTTTGTAGATAACTGCTTGCAATTTAGCAATAGGGTACAAAGCCCGTGACGAGGATTGAACTCGTGACCTCACCCTTACCAAGGGTGTGCTCTACCACTGAGCCACACGGGCGTTTAGATATAGGTGGTGGGCCGAGCTGGATTTGAACCAGCGTAGGCATAGCCAGCGAATTTACAGTCCGCCCCCATTAACCACTCGGGCATCGACCCATTTATCTCACAACTATTTATCGTAACACAGGGTTCTAAGGATTTCAAGCGTTATAGAAAAAATTTATTTTTTGCCCTGCCCTGTTGGTGGTCAAAAAGAAGAAAAAATTTTAAAGTAAAAATACCCATCAACCATAAAAAGTAATGACAAACCCAAACCATTCAAGAAGAGGACTCGGTATTTGGTTTGAGAGATTGATAGCAGCCATTTTATTAGGGGGTCAAGTTTTCTTTCATCTGCTCAAAACTAAGATTCATCGGCGAAATACCTTAGATCAGATGAGTGTTGTCGGTCCAGAATCGTTGACGATCGCTTTAATAACAGCGGGGTTTGTGGGCATGGTGTTTACCATTCAAGTTGCTAGGGAATTTATCAGTTTTGGGGCAGCTTCAACTGTTGGGGGAGTATTAGCCCTAGCTTTAACCAGAGAATTAGCACCAGTGTTAACGGCGGTTGTCGTGGCAGGAAGAGTGGGATCAGCCTTTGCCGCCGAAATTGGCACAATGCGAGTCACCGAACAAATTGACGCTTTATATATGCTCAAAACCGATCCCGTTGACTATTTAGTGGTGCCTCGTGTCTTAGCTTGTTGTTTGATGTTACCAGTTTTGAACATCCTTTCCTTAATAACGGGAATGACAGGAGGATTATTGATTGCCAATGGATTGTACGATATTTCCCCCTATGTTTTCTTAACCTCCATCCGTAACTTTTTAGAATTGTGGGATTTAGTGACTTCTGTGATTAAATCCGTTGCTTTTGGGGGATTAATTGCCGTCATTGGTTGTAGTTGGGGACTCACCACCACTGGGGGAGCAAAAGGAGTGGGACAGTCCACAACAACGGCAGTAGTAACAGCTTTATTAGCAGTTTTTGTGGTTAACTTTTTCTTATCTTGGGTTATGTTCCAAGGAACCGGCTCAGGCTCTTTGTGACATCCTCCCACGCTAACTGCTAGGCAGTATAGCGTGGGCTTCCCGACTCACGACGGGATATTTCTGCCCACAGGGGTGTACCCCTACGCCAGTTATCTAGGCTCATCACCCCCGACACTTCGACTTGACAGACGGTTTCCTTTCCTCTGAGTCCCAGAGTAGTAGTTTCTATTCCTCGATTACAAATTTCTTGCGCTGATGCCACGTCTCTATCACAGCGATAGCCACATTCAGGACAATCATGAATCCTATCAGAAAGGGTTTTCCTCATCTCTGCACGACAATTAGGACAAGTCTGGCTAGTTCCTCGGTGATCAACTAATCCAAAATATTTGCCCCTTATCTTACAGACATATTTGAGAATATCTCTGAATTGACCAAAACCTGCATCAAGGGTATGCTTACCCAAAAAGCCTTTAGCCATTGTACGAAAGTCAATATCTTCCATAAAGATAGAGTCTCCCATGTCACAGACAAAGTGAGCTAATTTGAACTGATAATCTTTCCGTTTGAAAGCAATATGATTGTGTTGCTTTTCTACTCGTTTTCTGGCTTTCTCGTAGTTGAAAGAACCCTTGCTTTTTCTACTTAAGCGACGTTGCAGCAATTTCAGCTTGCGGTGTTCGCTTTTGAAGAATTTTCGTCCTTTTTCTATATAGTTATCACTGGTCGCTAAGTAACTAGAAAGCCCGACATCTAACCCTAAAGGATGCCCAAAAGGAGCCTCAATTTCAGGCAGATTTATGTCAGATTGAATGCTAATTACGGCAAACCACCCCATTGCTTTCTTGACCACTCGTACCTGTTTGATAACAAAACCATTGGGGATTGGACGATGAAGATTTATCTGGACTTTTCCCAATTTTGGTAATTTGAGTTGCCACCCTGTCAAAGGATTGCTTCTAAATTGAGGAAATAATAAAGACTTCATCTGTCCATATTTCTTGAACCTTGGGAAACCAAAGCCCCGATTACGAAAAAAGTCCCAAGCATCATGTAGTCTTCTGACATTAGTTTGTAAAACTTGGCTTGGAACTAAAGCTAATCCAGAAAATACTTTTTTCGCCTTTGGTAACTGATTTTGTTGCTGATGATAACTAGTGCAGCTTGGCGAAAGTAATCCACCAGATTTTTACAGAAACTTTCGTGACTAGCCACGACAATGTGTTTCAATGAAACTAACGGAAGAATCTCGAAGTTGATGTCCATGATAAAAGCATTGCCAATTAACCTCTCCAACCTACAGAAAACAGTACTCCAACAAATAGTGAGAGGGACAACAAACCCCTATCGCCTTGTTAGACGAGCCAAGCTAATCTTAGCCGCAGCATCAGGAGAGAGCAATAGTTCGATTAGTCGAAGATTAGAATTAGACCGAGTACAAGTGCGTCAGTGGCGATCGCGATGGTTTGAGGAGAGAGAAAAACTGAGTGCCGCCGAAGAACAACAGGTAACGGAGAAAGCATTAATGGTCTTGATCAAAGGAATTTTAAGCGATCGCCCAAGACCTGGAACAACAAAATCCTTTACGGTCGAACAAGTAGTCCAGATTGTAGCGATCGCTTGTGAAGAATGTGAAAAATCAGACAGACCAGTGAGCCATTGGACACCTTCAGAGTTGGCGGATGAAGCCATAAAAAGAGGAATTGTCGAAAAGATTTCCCCCCGTAGTGTGGGGCGTTTTTTAAAAAGAAGCGACATTACAACCACATCTCGTTCGTTACTGGTTAAATGCCAAAATTGATGATCCCTTAAAATTTAAAAAGCAAGTCAAATATATCTGTGAACTTCATCAAGAAGCTAAAACTTTGTTAGAACAAGGAATTCATTTAATTAGTACAGATGAAATGACAGGGATTCAAGCTCTTGAGAGATTATTTCCGAACAAAAGAATCAAGCCTAAACAAGTAGAAAAAATCGAATTTGAATATGAAAGACACGGAACTTTAAGCTTGATTGCGAACTGGGATGTGGCAAGAGGAAAAGTTGTTAGTCCCTCTATTGGACCGACAAGAACAGAACAAGATTTTTCTGAACATATCCAGAGAACGATTAAGATTGATGAAAAAGCAGAATGGATTTTTATTGTAGATCAACTCAACACTCATAAATCGGAAAGCTTAGTCAAATTAGTAGCAGAAAGCTGTGGAATTACTATTGATTTGGGAAGAAAAGGAAAGGAGGGGATTTTGCAATCTATGGACAGCAGAGCATATTTTTTATCAGATGAATCTCATCGAATTCGCTTTGTTTATATTCCCAAACATACATCGTGGCTTAATCAAATTGAGTGTTGGTTTTCGATCTTAGTCCGGCGTTTACTCAAAAGAATTACTGTCCGTTCAACTGAAGAACTATCCTAAAAAATTCTCAATTTTATTGATTACTTTAATCAACATTTTGCTAAGCCGTTCGTTTGGAAATTTAAGGGCTTTAAAGATCATAAGTGACTGGTGGATTATTTTTGCTAAGCTGCACTAGGAAAAGGATAACTTGCCGCCATGATATATTCTGACTCTAAACTACACCGATCTATTGGACACTTCCTCGAAGCAATCCAGTCTTTTAGCTCCCGCAAAGCATAGTTATAAGAACGGCGACAAATTTCTAGCCATTGGTCTAACATTGCCTCTTGTTTGCTGTCAGGGTAGATTCGGTACGAGTAGTTGAGTGTTAGAGTCATGACAATATGTTAGCACAAAAATAATAAAGTGGTAACATAAGTCATCTAAGCAAGGTTGTGCTGTCGCACGTTAATATATTGGTCGGGCTTTATCCGCACGCTAAAACCTTGGCGAGCGACCCCGGCGAATCGCATTCGCGCTCGTGAACGCGCGAGCAGGTACTCACCTACGGTTCGATGCGTCCCCCTCGTTTATAGCGTGGGACTTAGCCCGACATTAAAGTTAACGGGGGAATATGTTAATCGAACTCTGAACAAGTTCCCCCCAGTCCATTCACGATGGTACAGGTGTTGTAAACCAGCATACCTTGATAGCTTCCAGCGGAAGTGTCCTTTTCCCCAATGCCGTCGGCAATCAGCACATCCTCTGAAATAGTTACCCCTGCCTCATTGGCGACAGTTTGCAGTACCTTGTCGTTGGCGGTGAGTTCCGCAAACAGCACGGGAACGCCAACTGTCTTAATCCCCTCCGATAGTGATTTAACTTTGGCTGCTGTGGGTGTTTCCTCCGTTGAGAGTCCCAACAGGGTACCTTCCACGGTCAGTCCATAGGCTCTGGCGTAATAGCTCATGGCGTCGTGGGTAGTAATCAGACGGCGCTGATTTTCTGGAATGGTAGCAATTTGTTCGGGAATCCAAGCGTCCAACCTTTCTAACTTACTGGTGAGGGCATCGGCATTGCTGGTGTAGGTGTCGGCATTGTCGGGGTCGATTTTAACCAGGGTTTGCTTAATTACCTCTACCATGCGAGTGCCGTTTTCAACGTCGTGCCAAATATGGGGGTCAGGCTCCACTTCCCCTTCTTCCTCAATTTCAATCACGTCCTGGACGGCTTCATCGTGTACCGCTACTTTGGGAGCAGGGGTGGTAGTCGCTTCTGCCATCTCAATAATCGAAGGCTCAAAGTTCATCCCCCCATAGAACACCGCATCCGCAACCTCGATCGCCTGTCGGTCAGACGGTTTGGCTTCATAGGTGTGTGGATCTTGGTCATAACTGATCAGGCAGTTGGGTTCAAACACCCCCTCTGCAACTTGCTCTACCATGTCGCAAACGACACTGTAGGAAGCGACGACATTTATGGTTTCACCATCACTAATGACTTCCCCAGGATTTTCCCCTGGTTCTGGGTCGGTGGTGGTTTGGGAACTGCTACCACAGGCCGCCAAACCAGTTACGAGGGCTAAAGCTGCGAAAGTGCTGGCAAAACGACGCTTTGACTGAAAGAAAAAATTCATAGAATTTTCTTAATATGTTGGGTATCTAATCGAGAAATAATCTCACTATAGTTTAGATCATGATTATTGATAGTTTAAGGGACTGTTTATAAATAAAATATAAAGAAATTAAGTAGCACAAATTCCTGATTATAAAACTATAATTCTTAAAAACTAATAAACTTGTTACAGGTTTATTGGGGATGATTTTCTGGTAAAAGTTTCTTAATTTTCTTTTTACAAACAGTCTCTAAAAGGTCTGTTCCGTCTAGGTAGCAAAAAGCCGTTGATTTTTGAAAAAGATTTGCACTATGCTTATTTCATAATTGCATCATTTTCTGTTCATTGTCTATTCACTTTTCTCGGAGGCAGGCTATGCTCCTAGTTCAAAACTTGTCCGTGAGTTACCGCAGTTTTACAGCACTCAACAATGTGAGTTGTACCTTCGACCCTGGCCAATTGGTGGGCATCTTTGGCCCAAACGGGGGGGGTAAAAGCACCTTGGTCAAGGCCATGCTGGGGCTGATTAAGTCTGCCACGGGGACAGCCCTATTAAAAGGTAAGCCTCTGACACAGCAGCTTTCTCAGGTTGCCTATGTACCCCAGCGATCGCAAATTGATTGGGACTATCCTATTACCGTCTGGAATGTGGCCATGATGGGCTGCACCCTGCAAACCGGGCTGTTTCGTCGCCCCAGTCGCCAGTCCCGTGAACTGGTTAAGGCCGCGCTACAACGGGTTGGTATGTATGAAAACCGCGATCACAGTCTTAGTAACCTGTCCGGCGGGCAGCAGCAGCGAGTATTTTTAGCCCGCGCCCTTGCCCAAGAAGCGGAACTCCTGATTTTGGATGAACCCTTCAACGGAGTGGATCAGAAAACGGAGTCCATCATGTTTGACATTTTTAGGGAGCTTAAAGCCCAGTCCAAAATTTTGTTCGTCATCAGCCATGACCTCAGCGAAACTCTCGATAACTACGATCAGCTGCTATTACTGAACAAGCGGGTCATCGCCCAGGGAGCGCGCCACGAAGTAATGACTAAAGATAACTTGCTGGCAGCCTACGATGCCCCGGTGTGGTCTATTGCTCCATAAGGTCTCGGGTGTTCATTTTAGTAAAACGGAGTGTATTGGTTTGAACTGGTTAATTGAGCCCTTGGGCTTTGAATTCATGCGTAATGCCCTGACTATGGGAGTCCTGCTGGGGGTTTTGTGCGCCGTCGTGGGCAGCTACATGATCGTGCAGCGCATGAGCATGATGGGTGATATGATTGCTCACTCTGTCCTGGCCGGGTTGCCGGTGGCTCTATTTCTGGGGTTGCCCCTATCGTTGGGGGCGCTGGTAGCGGGGGTAGTGAGTGCGGTCGTGTTGGCTGGCATTGAGTCCCAATCTAAGCTCAAGATGGATGCCGTGATGGCGTTGATCTTGGCATCATTTCTGGCCATCGGTACAACCTTGGTAACGGTGCTGCCAGGAGCCAACCGCATCGATGTGATTCATGTGTTGTTTGGCGATATCCTGGGGGTCACCCGGGGCGATCTGATGCTAACCTTCGGCGTGGCGTTAATCATTTTGATTAGCGTCTGGCTGTTTTACAAAGAGCTTTTGTTTTACACCTTTGACCCCATTGGGGCGCAGGCGAGTGGACTGCAGGTGCGCTGGTATTACCTGGGCATCGTCACCGCCATTAGTCTGACCATAGTTGCCAGTCTGCAAACTGTGGGGGTATTACTGGTGATTGCCATGCTGGTAGCTCCTGGAATGACGGCTTATCTGCTGGTCAAAGAGCTACACCAGATGATGATTTTGGGGGGCTTTCTGGGGGCATTTGCCAGCATTGCCGGAATGTATATGAGCTTCTATCTGGACATTCCTTCGGGATCGGCCATTGTGTTGGTGGCCTTTGGGCTATTTCTGCTGGCGTTCTTCTTCAGTCCATCCCAGGGAATTTTGACCCAATCCGGCTTAGTTAGGGTTTGCTGAAAAAGTTTCTCCAAAATTTATGCCACTTTTGACCAAGAATTTTCTGACAAATCAATAAGTTTTAGTACATAAAAATTGTTTAAAGTATAATCAAAATTAATGAAAGGCGGTTTGATGAGTTCCCCTGTTTTATTATTAGTAAATAAGGACAAAAAAAGCGACAAAAACTGCCTCAGAAGTTTAGAAAGATTGACAACTAAAAATGTAATAGCAATAGATGTAATGGAGGTTTCAGGGAGTTTTGTCATCACGAGATTTAGGCTAAATCTTCGTTTAGCTTGTCCAAACTTTCCCTCAATAGCATTACGGAAGCATTCATCGGAGTGGGCTTGTTTCTTTTCTTCTTCACTGACATTTTTCGGAGGTCTTCCTAACTTCGGACCACTGATTCTTATCCCTCTTTCCTTACACCAATTTCTGTTTTCCCTAGTTCGATAAATTTTATCTACATGGACGGATTCGGGATAATAGCCAAACGTTTCTTTATACTTTTCTACTTGTTCTTTTAAATGACAAGATTCATTGAAGTTTTCCCAACTTATTTTGTCTAGAAACACATAGTTATCTACACAGCTTACTGAGAGTTTAGCTCCAAACTCTATTGGTTTTCCTGCTTTTCCCCTCACTATTGGACGAATATGCGGTTGAGTTAAACTTACAATTCTTTGAGGAACACTCTGGGTCTTATTCTCCCACATTGACTGTTGTTGTTCATAAACTTTTTTGATAGTCTCTAGACAATTTTTCTGTCTTTTACTCAGATTTTCCAGGGAAGCCCCAGCTTGAATTAAGTCTTCTATATTTCCTAAATTTTTCTTAAGGTATTTTAACTGTTTCCCGATAGCTTTTCTTCTTTCTTGATAAGATACTTTTCGGTTTTTAGCTACTTTTAAGTATTCCTTTCTAGCAATTTTTCTAGAAGTTCTCGGCTTTTTTCTCAATTTTACTCTTAATGGTTTATAAAGATTATCTATTATTCTTTCTGTCTCAATTCTGGCTTGATTTAATATGCCTAAATCCGTTGGGTATTTGATGTCTGCTGGCGCACAAGTCGCATCTAAAATTAGTTTACCTTTATTTTTTATTTTTTCTCCTTTTTCTTGGAGACAATCCTTTTTTTTACTTCTTTATCACTCTTGTCTATTTCTCTTTTTACTATTTTTTTATTGATTTTGTTTATCAATTCTCCATCAATTCTTTTCCTAAAATGAACTAGCATTGAAGATTCCAGTGGTGGCTCTTGTTGATAACAATTTAAACCTATAAAGTATTGTAGATAGGGATTTTCTCTAATCTGTTCTATAGTTTCTCTATCACTTGTTCCTGATTTTTCCTTAATAATTAATGTCCCTAATGCCATTCTAAATAGTTTGGCTGGCGCACCTTTTTCTGCTGAAAAAAGTTTAGCATATTCTTCCTCAAAATCATCCCAAGGTATCAACTCTGCCATGATTACCCAACGATTATTGGGGGACAATTTGCCCTCGAAAGGTAATTCAAATTTTTCTGGGGGCGGTAAAGGTTGCTCCTCTTTTCGATACATTTGTTCTTGACCAACAACTGGGAGGTGTTTCTACCAATTATAGCGGTTTGTAGCCGACAAAGCTGATCTTTTTTGCGATCGCGAATATGGGTGTAACCTTTTAAAGAATAGGGTTTTGCTTTTATTCAGCAAACCCTAGTTAAAGGCATCCTTCTGAAGTCGTCTAGAGGCTCCAGTTGAACCTCTATCTTGCCAGGATCGTGGCCTAGCACTTCATCAAAAGCCCCACCTCAATGAGAAATCATCGGGTGGGGAAAATGTTGTCAATGATAGGTTTAATGGCAGATTTTTTAGTAAGCTAATCCCATACTGCGGGTTGTTTCTGCCCCAAGATAAACACGGATGCTTAAGAAGTCGGTAGGACAAGCGGTTTCGCATCGCTTACAGCCCACGCAGTCCTCTGTACGAGGGGAGGAAGCAATTTGACTTGATTTACAACCATCCCAGGGAACCATCTCTAAAACATCTAGGGGACAAGCGCGAACGCATTGAGTACAACCAATACAGGTATCGTAAATTTTAACTTTATGTGACATTGATTTTCGGCTCCTTAACCGAGTGTTCTCCTTCGTCAAGCACCTCGACTTAAATTTAATTACAGTCGAGATTTACCCACTGAACAAAGACTTAAGAATATCTTAATGTGTCTATTGTAAAACGTAGTTAGGCTTAAGGGTTAGTTTACCTCAGTACGAGGGTCTATCACTACAAATTGTTATAGAACTTTAATTTATGTAACAAAATATTTCAATCGGGATCATCAAATTGTCTAACCGAGACATCAACCACTTCAACGTCAACGATTCCTGGGGGTGTAATCCTTTGAAACTTGCCGTTTTTCACTTGTAGAGCTTCACCACAGTTGGGACAGGAAGAATTGACCCCTTTGAACCCTGTAAATTCATAGCCACACACAGGACATTGATCTTCGATTAGGTTGCGCTGAACCCACCACCGTAAGATCCATAATCCGATTATGGGGGTAACAATAATAACCCCCAATAAAATCAAAAATCCATTAACCAGCCATCCTAAACCCAGGGAGACCAATAAAATGCCCAATAGTAGCAAGTTTAGGAAACATCCTAACCCCGATCTGTTAAGCCATAGTAGTTTTGGAGAATAATTATTCACAATTTCTCTGTGTTGGTTGCTTTGTTTTTGGACTTATATTTTCCTATGTTATCCAAAAAATTTATATAAATTACTGTTTTCAGGGATCTATAGGGGACAATTCGTCTTAGAATAATGCAGTGAAACATTTAGTCTATGGGTATTTTGGGGATTTAAGTTTATTAATGTAACTGATCATCCATCCTTTTTTAATTGGGATTAGCCAAAACGACATAGGACAGAAAACACCATACTAAGGAGATTATTCGATGAATAAAAGTGAATTAATTGATGCAGTAGCGAATAAGGCTGAAGTTACCAAAAAACAAGCAGAAATGGTTATTAGTGCCACCATTGACACCATAATGGAGGCAGTGGCCTCAGATGATAAGGTGACTTTGGTGGGTTTTGGCTCTTTTGAATCACGGGATCGCAAAGCCCGTGAAGGTCGTAACCCTAAAACCAACGAAAAAATGAACATCCCTGCTACCAAGGTTCCTGCTTTCTCCGCCGGAAAGAAATTTAAAGAAGCGGTTGCCCCTAAAGAGTAGTTACCTTAATCGGCAGATGAAACAACCCATTCATGGTGGTAATTTAGTCTGGGCAGCAGAGCAAATAGGCTGTCCAGTTTCTTCTATTTTGGATTTTTCTGCTAGTATCAATCCCCTGGGTCCCCCTCAATCTGTCTTAACCGCCATTCAATGGGCTTTAAGCACTGTTCAACACTATCCTGACCCTAACTATACAGAACTGAGGCAAGCCCTCTCAGAATGGCATCAACTGCCCTCTGAGTGGATTTTGCCAGGGAATGGGGCAGCAGAATTATTAACCTGGGCTGGCTGTGAGTTGGCACGGCAAAAAGAAACTTATGTCATGATTCCTGGATTTAAGGATTATTGGCGAGGGTTACAAGCTTTTGGGGCGAATATTATCCCCGTCTCTTTTCCTTGGCAAAGTTCTGATGCTCTTAAATGTGTCTATAATGTTGGGGAAAATGATGCTAGTATTATTATTAATAATCCCCATAATCCTACGGGTAAGTTATTCACTAGAGAGACTTTATTGCCTTTATTAGAACGGTTTAGTTTGGTGGTGGTGGATGAGGCTTTTATGGATTTTGTTGACCCTGCTCAAGAAGAGAGTTTAATCTCTGTTATTGCTGATTATCCTAATTTGATTATTGTGCGATCGCTGACTAAGTTTTATAGTCTTCCGGGTCTGCGTTTAGGTTATGCGATCGCCCATCCCCAACGTATACAAAAATGGAAATCTTGGCGCGATCCTTGGCCAGTTAATAGTTTGGCGGTTCAAGCTGCGATCGCTGCTATAAAAGATAAAGAATTTACAGAACAAACTAGGGAATGGTTATCAGTATCTCGTCAACAATTATTAACGGGACTATCACAAATTAAAGGTTTAAATACTTTTCCTAATTACGTTAATTTTATTTTGGTTGAAACCGAGATCCCTGGTTCTAAACTACAACAAAAATTATTACAAAAGTATCATATTTTGATTCGAGATTGTTTAAGTTTTGAAACTTTAGGCAATCGCTATTTTCGCATTGCGGTTCGTACCTCCGAGGATAATAATAAATTACTTGAAGGTTTATCAGATATTTGCGGTTAAAAATATATAGTAGGGTGGGTTAGACGGCTATTATTTAGGTTTTAACCAGAACAGAAAAATCCGTCGTAACCCACCATCTTAGTTAAAGTATCAGCGAATATTTTTCAATCGTAAGATAATAATTTTCTTTTAATTTTATTTATATAATAAGGACAATTATAATGGTTAATAATCTAAGAAAAAAATAATCAGATATGTTAACAGTTATTGGTTGCGGCAATCTAAACCGATGTGATGATGCAGTTGGGGTTATTATTGCTCAGAAATTACAAGATATTTTTAAGGATAAAAAGTTGACTAATTTACACATTTATGACTGTGGAACCGCAGGAATGGAGGTCATGTTTCAAGCAAGGGGAAGCACAAAATTAATTATTATTGATGCTTGTTCTACAGACTCAGAACCAGGAACTATTTATAAAGTACCAGGACAGGAATTAGAAGAATTACCGGAAGCTAGTTATAGTTTACATGACTTTAGGTGGGATAATGCTTTAGCAGCAGGAAGAAAAATATTTAAAGAGGAGTTTCCTGAAGATGTTACTGTGTATTTAATTGAAGCAGAAAATTTAGGATTAGGGTTAGAAATTAGTCCCATTTTAAAAGATTCTGTTGAAAAAGTTATTGATTATATTCAACAAGAAATTAATGATTTTTATCCGAAAGTTAATAGAGAATAGTAATATCATTTTCATAAATTTAGACTACAGATATTAACATTGTAGGGGTCAACGGCCGTTGACCCCTACGGAGATATTTTAGGAAATTGGTAGAATTAAAACAAGTTTAAAGTTTAGGCTGCTAATAGTTGATAAATAGCGGTTTGTATCAGCTTTTTTCTATATTCTATTCCTTGGGTTAGTTGCTGTTCTAAATCATCACAATATTTTATTAATTGGTCAACTTTTTTAACTATTCGGTGTTGTTCATTTAGGGATGGTAGTCCAATTACAAAAGCATTGATCAATTCTTTTCTAACACCTGTTTGTCCAGCCGTTCTTTCTGATTCTGCAATCACTATTTTTTGTATTCTAGGTTCTTGAAGTAAATAATATAGATAATCTTTTGATATTAATAAGTGAATGGGATCAGCTTTCATTAACGCTACGTTATAAGTTCCTTCTAAACCTCGTAATATTTGAAAAACTGGAGGGCCAGATCTTCCTATCATTACATCATCTTTTGAAAAAGGACGATTAGCATATTGATTAGGAACAAAAGTTTTAAATTCTTCAGACTTAAAATCTCTAATTTGAATTAATCTTGTATATCCTTTCTCTTCATGATAAATAAATTTATTTTTTGGAGGCTGACTACCTCCTATAAAATTAACTATATTTCCTAACCTAACCTATTCCCAACCAACAGGTAAATTATGAGGAATTTCATCATCAGTAATAGGGGGTAAAGGTTTAGATTTTTTAATCTTTTTATCCTTGACTAATTTAGCTTTTTCGGACTTTATTTTCTCCAACAAAATAGAAGCAGTTTCATCACTTTTATCCTGGGGAACTAACTTACCCATCACCGCTAATTGTAGAATAGTTTGACGTAACTGTTTAATATTTTCGGGGGTACTATAGATTAACTCAAAGTTTTCTTGAATCTGTTGCCAATTATTCTTAAAATCCTCTTCTTTGGTCTTAATTAATTTATTAGTTGCTGTTTCTCCTAGTAATATTAGTTGCTTTTTTTGCTCTGTTTTTTTATTTTCTAATTCGTCGCAATATTTCATTAATTGAGCAACTTTTTTAACTATTCGGTGTTGTTCATTTAGGGGTGGTAGGGGAGTAACAAAATTTTTGATGTGTTTTAGCACTAAATTTTTATTACCAACCCCTTGAGTATTTTTTGCTGATTTTTCTTTGACTAAATGTGAGTTAATTAGTAACTCTAAATAATAAGTATAAATCAAAGATTTATTGAACTTTAATAAAGCTAAACTAACAAAAATACTAAACTCGATATCAATATCAATAACCTTAGCAATTCCAGTTGTCCCAACTTTAGTTAATAAAATATCATTGAACTCTGGATGACATCTTTTAATTAATTTTTGATGTGTTTCTTTAGATATAAAGCGTGTATTTGCTAGATTAATAAAACCACTAGAAATATCTTTCACTGATAAAAAAGGAACTCCTGAAAATGTATAAGTTGGAGTATGATGTGCGCCATCTGTAATTAATAAGGTAATATCATCTAACCTAACCCATTCCCAACCAATAGGTAAATTATAAGGAATTTCATCATCAGTAATAGGGGTTAAAGGTTTAGATTTTTTAATCTTTTTATCCTTGAATAATTTAGCTTTTTCTGCTTTTATTTTCTCCAATAAAATAGAAGCAGGTTCATCATTTTATCTTGGGGAACTAATTTACCCATCACTGCTAATTGTAAAATTAATTCCCTTAATTTCTGCACTCCATTGGGTGCATCAGCTAATAATTCAAAGTGATTAAAAAATGTTTCTAGATTCATCATTTTACTAAAGATAACGTACTTGGTTTTTCATCTCATCAGCCGTGACATGATTAAGAATAACTAACAGTCGCCTCGCAATTTCATGAGGAGGATGACGAACAGCAAAAATGACCCCATAATGTTCCCTATCTTCCTCAAAATACTGCTGCACTAATAACTCAAAATCTACTCTATTATGAGTTACTATTGTACTCTTTAAACTCACAGCATATTCTAACTGCTCCTCATCACTTTTTTGTAATTGATTTTCGTCCCTTGCTGTGGTTGTCATAAACCCTTTTGCCTTCACTAACTCAGCTACCAAAACATGAACATCTTCATCTAAATATAGTGTGATAAATAAATTATTCATTACTCTTTAAATAACGGATCAATTAACTCATCAGGAATACGATTTAACTCAATATAATAATTAATTTCTGTGTGATGATCACTGTAATAAGACAGAGCATCAAATACTTGTGCTAAAGTTAAATGAGGCATTCCTTGGGGTATTTCTTCAGGAGAAACACCCCTACGCCACGTTTCGACAATTGCTCTTACAGGAGTGCGTGTTCCTTTAATAATTGGTTCTCCATTGAGAATTTCTGAGTCAGTTATAATATAACAATGTTCGGTTTTGTTTACCATTTTATACCTCTATTAATTTTAATTTAACAATCCTGATTTGTACTGTTTTTACTTGTTCTAAATATTGTAAATATTCATCAGATATGTAATTTTTACCTTGATTAACTTTATCAGTAAATTCTGTCATTGACATAATAATTTTCCTATCTTCAATAAAACATTAAATAGTGGATTGTTTTGACTAACATGGTGGGTTACGACGGATTGTTATATTCTTGTGATAACCTACCTAAATTATAGCCGTCTAACCCACCCTACTCTTTTAAGCCCCCCTTAGTAAGGGGGGTTGGGGGGATTATCCAAGAGTGATAATTTGCCCACTCTACGGTTTTATAGCCCCCCTTGCTAAGGGGGGTTGGGGGGATTATCCAAGAGTGATAATTTGCCCACTCTACGGTTTTATAGCCCCCTTGCTAAGGGGGTTGGGGGATTATCCAAGAGTGATAATTTACCCACCCTGGGTTTTATAGCCCCCCTTAGTAATTGGACTTTGGATAAAAAATAATTGTTAGCGTAAATTTTACGCTAAACATATCTCCAGAGCTAAAATAGAGAATTAAGGTGATTTTAAAAACTCTCTTTCCATCTTTTTAGGGGATTTTAAATATTAAATAGCTTCATTCAGTTTCGGTTCCAATATAGATATCTAAGTAGCTTTCAGTTAGAGATTGAATGACTCGTTCTAATTCATCAATGAGATTTCTTCTAGTGAGTTTTTCTACAGCATCAATATGAGCAGAACTTCCGGCTCGTCCTAAATATTTATATTTGGTTTTTTTCTCATTATTAGTGGCCATAGGAAAAATTGATTCAGCAGCCTGTAGTTTATAATACCAGTAGATTGTTCCCTTTCCATTAACCTGATAACGAATAATATGACAATTAGCTGGTGCTACTTCCCCTTCCCGTTCAATTTTCTTTATTTTCTGTTTAAGAGAGCGAATTAGACTCTTAATTTGTTTGGCTCTCAGGTGGACATCTTGACTGGTCTTAAGTTCGGAATGTGATGACATTAGCCTTAACTGTAACAAACAACCTCTTTTGATGTTAGCGTATATATTCCGCTAATTTATAAGGTAATAAATTTTAAAAATGACCAAAAATGAAACGGCTACGTCTGTCGAGGAATTCCTGGTGTGGAGGTCTAACCTCTTCCAAGGACTAAAAGCTAGAAAAGAAACTATTATAGAATTACTCGATGCCCTCTCCAGTAACCAACAAGCTCACTCAGTCGTTGAATTGTCTCTCAATCCTTTATTTAGAAGAGATTATAACAGTTTATATAGAGGAATTCAAGAGTTTTTACCCACTCAAACTGACCCTAATTATGAACAGAGAATTGAGACTTTATTTTCAGCGGTATCGAGAACAATTCCTCCCACTTCAAAACATTATAACTTATTTGGTATTGACACAACTCCCTGTCCACGACGGTTTGCCGAAACGTTAGCGGATAAAACCTTTATTCATTACCCCAATCCAATTAAGGGAAATAAACCCATTAATATTGGACATTGTTATTCCGTTGTCTGCGCTTTACCTGACCAAATAGACACAGAAAAAGTCCCTTGGGCTGTCCCCTTATCAGGAGAGCGAGTCCCCTCTAAACATAAAGGAGTAAATCAAGGCAATCAACAACTAAAAAAAATCTGGCAAAGTTCTTTATTTTCTGATAAATTATCTGTCTTAGTGGCTGATAGTGACTACAGCCAAAAGGATTTTATTGGGGAACAAGTTAAGCATGAAGACGTAGTTACTATTACAAGAGTTAGAAGTGACCGAGTTTTTTATCGTCAATTTATTCGGGACCCAAATCAAGCCAAAACTTCGGGACATCCCCGTTGGTATGGGGATAAATTTGACCTTAAAGATGACCAAACTTGGACTGAACCTGATGAAGTTCATCATGTTCCCTTTACAACGAAAAAAGGTCGTCAATTAACAGTGACTATTTCGGGATGGAAACAGATGTTAATGAGAGGAACTAAAAACTATAAAATGAACAATCACCCCTTTACTTTACTCCAGATTGTTGTCAGAGATCAAGAAAGAAATAGTATTTGGAAACCTATGTGGCTTATTGTTATTGGTTCTCGGCGCGATGAGTTAAGTTTAGTTGATTGTTATCAGTGTTATCGACAACGTTATGACATGGAAGATCTTTTTCGATTTGGTAAACAAAGATTATTGATGACATCTTATTTAACTTCCGATGTACATCATGAAGAAAATTGGTTTAAACTAACACTTCTTTCTTATGTAAATTTGTGGGCTGCCAGAAAATTAGCTGTGGTTTTACCCCGTGATTGGGAACAGTATTTGAAGACTAATAAATCCATCAAAATCACCCCTAGTCTAGTTCAAAGAGACTTTTCAAGAATAATTACGACCTTGGAGACTTTCGCCAAATTTCCCAAACGTCGAGGTTTTTCTTCCGGACGTATTAAAGGTTACAAAAAAGCCCCACGAACTCGTCATGATGTTATCAAGAAAGGGAGCAAAAAATCAACTGAAAACTTAAAAGCTCCTTAGTTTTCCTCAGAATCTATAGATTAGCCCTATTTGTCAGCCAATTTTATTGACTGATACAGAGCCGATATTTTGGGATTTTAGTTTAGCGTAAAATATACGCTAACGAACTTTTTTGTCCAAAGTCCAATAGTAAGGGGGGTTGGGGGGATCATCCAAGAGTGATAATTTGCCCACCCTGGGTTTTATAGCCCCCCTTGCTAAGGGGGGTTGGGGGGATCCTCTAAGGCTGATTTTAACTCATTTTTTAACAATTGTTGTGTGTTGGATATTTCGTTAATTAATCCTTGATACTCTTCTAACATTGTACCTAAATCTCGATGTTTTTCCCGTTATTGGTAAGGATTCTTAATATCTAAATTATAGCCATTAGCTTTAATTTCTTCTATGGAAACACACCAAGCAAACTCATTTTCTTCTCGATTATTCCAGCATGTCTTTTCCGCTGCGAATTCCTCAATTTTTATCGGTTTAGTTTTAGAATAAGATTTATAACCAGGGGGATAAGGATGTTCATAAAACCAGATATTTTTTGTTGATTCACCCTTGGTAAAAAAGAGTAAATTAGTCTTAATACTGGTATAAGGATTAAACACCCCATTAGGTAGCCTCACAATAGTATGTAAATTACATTCTGATAACAATTTTTCCTTAATTCTTGTCTTTACTTCTTCCCCAAATAATGTTCCCATCAGGTAACACAATACCTCCTCGTCCCCCTACTTCTAATAAGTGTATAATTAACACTAAAAATAAATCAGCAGTTTCCTTAGTTTGATAAGCTTTAGGAAACCCCCCTTCAATCCCATCTTCTTCCTTCCCTCCAAAGGGTGGATTAGTCAAAATAACCTCTACCTTATCCGAGGGTTGATAATTTCTTAAAGGATTAGGTAAAGTATTATCACGGCGTACTTTGGGCGCATCAATTTCGTGTAACAAAAGATTAGTAATACAGAGTAAATGGGGTAAAGATTTCTTTTCTACTCCCATAATTAAATGACTTAATTTTTCCCTTTCTTCAACGGTTTTAACTTGCTTTTTGAGATGATTTAAAGCACAAGTTAAAAAGCCACCAGTTCCACAAGCAGGGTCAAGAATTCTCTCTCCTAACTGTGGTTTAATCATATTTACCATAAATTGAGTTACAGCACGAGGCGTATAATATTCCCCTGCATTTCCTGCATTTTGTAAGTCCTTTAATATCTTTTCATAAATTTCCCCAAAGAGATGTTTATCTTGAGAATTATTGAAGTCAATCTCATTAATTTTATTGATAACTTGACGAATCAATGTGCCATTTTTCATAAAATTGAATCCGTCTTCAAACGCTTATTTTAAAATTCTTGACTTAGGATTATTGCTTGTTGACAAATCAAGATTTTTGAGACTTTTAAACAGTTTACTATTCACAAAATCTAATAAAGTTTCCCCTGTCATACCCTCATCATTAGCCGCCCAATCTCGCCATCTTAAACCCTCTGGCATAGCTGAAATATAATCATCTTCAAATAATTCTGCTTCCATTTCTCTATCATCAAAAATCTTGAGAAATAGCATCCAAGTTAATTGACTAATACGCTGGGCATCTCCATCTACCCCCTCATCAATTCTCATAATATCTTGGATAGCTTTAACAGTAGTAGAAATGGACATAAAATTAAAAGGACAAATTAAGTTAAAATGACAGATATATAAATTATGCCAGAAAATATATTCATTATGAAAAAAAGAAACATAAATATTTTATCTAGAACTGAAGCTTTACGTCGCGCTCAAAAAATTGTTGCTCGTTACGCTAAAAATTGCTCGTTAGCCAGGGAATTAATTTCAGAACGTCGTCAAGAAGCTGAGGCTGAAAACACATAAATATTAATTGATACAAAGGAAAAAAATCTCTAATTATTCTCATTGTTGTTCATATTGTAGGGGTCAACGGCCGTTAACCCCTACGGAAATAGGATAACATTAAGAAACCCCATAAAGTTCCCTTGCTAACTCTTGAATAGCTGCTAAATATTGCTTTTTCCCCCCAAAATGTTTAATAATTTCCATCGGGGTTCCCAACCTATCAAAAGGTGCAACAGTTAACACTTTCAAATCTTCAATGGACTCTATTCCCTCATCTGCATACTTATCTAAAAGTGCCTTAACCCGCATTTCTCACAAACTGATCAGTAATCAGCTAGAGGTTAGATGTGGCTTATTTTTCAAGCGATCGCTTAAAATGGCACACTGTTATTTTTTACTCGCCCCTCAAATCAAGGTTAAACTCAGACTACATAATGGTTTGAAGTTTAGCGATCGCAGAATTTGTGAGAAATGCGGGCTTAAGCACTTTCCTAGCCTTTTCCCCATATTTTGTGAAACAATTGCGCTTTTTCACTTCATTTGCCCTCTCAAGACGACTTAAAGGCGGTTGATCAAACGCCACATGACAAATGAGATCAAACGCATCAAACTCCTTACCAACCTCCTGCATTAACCCTTCAAAAATGACCCCTCTCTCCTGTAAAGCATCAATAATGACCTGTTTTTTGGTAGCCTCACCCCATTGCCTCAAAAAGGCATCCATTGACCTATATTCCTTATTAACCGTCTTTTTCGTGTAATCTTTCAAAGATTCGGTGATTAATCTCCCCTCCTTATCGTAATACTGCACCCTCTCCCTGATAACCGATGTTTTCACCGTCTCTTTACCCAGATACGATTTAGTCCGTTTCTCCCTAACCACTGGTGAAGGGTTGGCCATTTGGTACGGTTTATCCTCTTCTAAGACAATGGGATCATCCCCTTTCGGTTCGTAAACTTGTACTGGATCGCCATCAAAGTTGGGGTCAGCAAATAATTCCGTGGCCTTCTTAAAATCCATGATAGTAAAGTAAGATTTACCAAACGCCTCATTAATACGGGTTCCGCGCCCAATAATCTGCTTAAACTCCGTCATAGACTTAATAGAACGGTCTAAGACAATTAATTGACAAGTTTGAGCATCTACCCCCGTCGTCATCAACTTAGAAGTGGTTACCAACACAGGATAAGGACTATCGGGCAGAATAAAATTATCTAACTCTTCTTTGCCAATTTTGTCGTCTCCTGTTATTTTTAGCACATAACGGGAATTTTGCGCCACTAAATCGCTATTTGCTACCACTAACGCCCGACGCATCCGTTCTGCATGGTCAATATCTTCGCAAAAAAGAATAGTTTTCCGAAAACGGTTCGTCCTTTTGAGAAATGCTGTGATTTTTTGGGCCACCAAAATATCCCGATTTTCGAGTACCAGGGATCTATTCATATCCATTTGATTATAGATTCTATCCTCGATAAATTGCTGATATTTATCTATTTGTCCCGCTTTCGGTCGCCAGCCCAACAAATACTTATCAATATCGATTCTTATCACCTTATAGGGGGCTAAAAAACCATCTTCAATTCCTTGTTTCAGGGAATAGGTGTAAAGGGGTTCGCCAAAATAGTCGATGTTAGAAATATCTTTGGTTTCCTTGGGGGTGGCCGTCAAACCGATGTGAGTAGTACTGCTAAAATAATCAAGAATTTCACGCCGTGCTGAATCTTCTGCTGCGCTTCCCCGATAACATTCATCTACAACGACTAAATCGAAGAAATCGGGGGAAAATTGCTTATAAATGTTTTTTTCTTCCTCATTCCCTGTGACTGCTTGATATAAAGCCAAATAAACCTGATAGGACTTATCTATCTGACGCTTCTTAATTTTGGTCATGGCCTGACCAAACGGCTTAAAATCATTGGTTTTGGTCTGATCCACTAAAATATTGCGATCGGCTAAAAATAAAATCCTTTGTTTGGTGCGAGATTTCCATAAACGCCAAATAATTTGAAACGCAGTGAAGGTTTTTCCCGTTCCTGTAGCCATTACCAATAAAATTCGCTCTTTTCCCTTGGCAATAGCTTCAACGGTGCGATTAATGGCATTTAATTGATAATAACGGGGACGTTTGCCTCGACCATCACTATAATAGGGTTGGGTGATAATCTCGTTTTCTTCCTCCTCTATGCCCTTCCATTGGCGATAACGCTGCCATAATTCGTCAGGGGAAGGAAATTCATCTAAAGAGATTTCTCGTTCTATCAGGGCATCATTACGGGTAAAATCGTGTTCAATGAAGCCATCCCCATTGGAACTATAAGCGAAGGGAACGTCTAAAATCCTAGCATAGTCCATCGCTTGCTGCATTCCGGCACCCATACTGTGGTTATTGTTCTTGACTTCAATGACGGCAATGGGTAGATTAGGACGGTAGTAGAGGATATAATCAGCCCGTTTTCCTTTCCCTCGACTGGTTAGTTGGCCTCTAACTAATATTCGACCATCGGTAAAAGTGACTTCTTCTCGAATTTGGGTGTTAAGATCCCATTTATTATTTTTAACTAAGGACGGAGTGATATATTTTGTGCAAATATCCCGTTCACTGAAACTTTTTTTATTAATGTTGGTCATGGGCAACATAATCATAACTTACTGTTAGTTTGCCCAAATCTTAGGGAAAATAAACAAAAATTTCCTGAAATAATTTGTCATAGTGATTTCATAATGTAGGGGTCAACGGCCGCTGACCCCTACAAAGTCCACATCTGTAGTCCAAGTTGATGAAAATGAGATTAGTTGGGATACCAAGTCTCATCAAGAATCTGTTCAAAAGTAAAAGGACATTTTTCGGGATACTCAGATTCATCTCTTTTAATAACTTTGCGTCCATCAGCACGTTTACCTTCTTTTATGGCTAAATCCCTAGCATCTGGATAGGCATTTTCTATAGCAGTTGGCAAATATTTTTTAATTGGTTTATACTTTCGTTGCGATTTAAGAACTCGTTTTCTGTGTTCATCAATAGAATTATACCAACTATTGGTCATCCAATCAGGAGCATCTTTTTGCACAGCAAGTTTTAAAAGATGAGCAATCAAAATAATGAGATTACTTTCAACTGTTTCTTTGGGATCTCCCATCTCTAAATTCTCGATTAAATGCTCAAAATCTATGTTTTTCAAATCTTGTGCTTTCAATGCTTCAATTTGCGATCTTGTCCATTGAGCATAATCTGTATCATATAAATTATTAATCATAATAATATGCTTGATCACTGTTAAAAATCTATTGTACCCCGACGCTTCTTCCATTAGAACCAAAAACAATGGGGGTTTCTTGTTTTAAAGGTTCCCATCCCACATTATAACCTGCTTTCCAAGCTTGTTTTCTAGCTGCTCTAAAGGCAGAAAAACTATCTGGACGCACCAGAAAAGCTAAATAATCTGTGTTCGGATCGAAGTTTTCTAGGATCTCATTAAAGCTTGAATCCGTTTGTGCAATGGTTTGATAAGATTCTCCTGTTTCGGGGGTTAAAGGTTCATAAATTAGTGCATCTACATCATAAAATTTAACTTTATAATGTTTTGTTTCTCCCTTAAAGCGTCGAAAACTTTGAATAGTTTGCCCTCGACACTTTTCGTATTCTTGAATACGATTAAGATATAATTGATAAGTATAATTATCTAAGTTTTGGGGTATTTCGGGGACAGAACATTCTGGTAAATTTTTGGTTAAAATGGCAATCTGACGATCCACTTCTTCATCGTCAATATAAGATATTTTGTTATTCCGAACTTCAAAAAACCTCGGCTTTTTCTCGGTATTAGAAACCAAGGGAGTTGTCACAATGGTACTCGACTCCACTGCAACAACGGTGATAAATAAACTAATAAACATTAATACACCGACGGTATTAGTTAGAATGTCTAAAAAAGAATCTAGGTTTTGACTAGGTGAGTTTAGCTGACGGTATCTTCTAGTTCTCATTGTTGTTTAATTCTTCTATTTTTAATGTCCAATCTTCATCAATGGGTTCGTATCCAATATCGATCCCTCGTTTTTCTACTATGTCTCTAACTTGTTGAAACACATCGATTCCTTGGGGACGGAGGACAACAATTAAATACTGTTTATCTTTGTTTTTTTCTACCTCTCTAATTAATTGATTTAAAGGCGATCGCCGATTGTTAATGTCAGATTTGGGGACAAAAACTTGACTAGGATGTAATAAAACTCCATCCTCCCGACATTCTACATATCTAGGTATTTTACCTTGATTTTCTCCTGCGGTTTCTTGTTTGGCAATAATGGTAATTGCTCGTTCATCTTTTAGTAGTTGGGTGGTTAAAACAATGATTAATAAAATGAGCGTAGCAATGGTACAAGCTAAAATGGAGAGAAAGGGAAATAACTCGACTTCTAGGGAATTTTTGGCAAAAGAACGACGACGCATAAATTAAAGTTCTTCGGAATCGGTAAAGGTTATCAAACGGGGTTTACTTAACTTTTCTAGAATCGGTTGAATGTGTTTTATTTCTGTGATCATAGACTGGGAAAGTTGTCGATTGACGTTTACTTGCTGGTCTAATGTTTCTAAGAATTTACTCTTTTCTTCTAGACTCATGTTATTAATTTTCTCTATTTGTTCCATCAAATTACCACTTAATTGTTGTAACTTTCCTATTTCTGTGATAAAGCTTTGAGAAAAATTTTCTACTGCTTGTTTAGCATACATTTCTGCTGGTTGTATTAACGCTTCTGGGTTTGGTAAATAGTCTTGAAATGCCTGACGAACCGATTGATTAATGCCATCATAATCTAAGTTTTCACCCTTCTCTTTGAAACGAGGTAAGACGAAATCATTGATATAAATATCGATTCTTAGCAGTAAACGAGATTCCATTCTTTCTACTAAAACCAAAGGAATCATCACCAAAACACTCAACAATAAAGCTAATAAAGTTGTATCAAAAGCCACTGCTAAACCACTGGTAACAGTCCCAATACCTTCTTTAATTTGTTCGATTTCTCCTGCTTGTTCCAGGAAACTAGAAAACCCGTTTACCGCTTGACTAATACCAATAACTGTGCCAATAAATCCTAATAAGGGAATTGCCCAAACTAGAACACGGGGAAAGGTATAAGAAGTCTCTGTTGCACTTAAATAAAACGTAGAATCATCTAGGGCTAATTCCGAAGCAACTTTACGACTTCCCGACTGAATATATGCTCCTAAAATACGACTACAACGAATAGGTAAAAGTTGATTCTGTTTGGTTAAATTGTTTTGTAAGGTCAATAAATCTCGGGATCTTGGATTATCAAAGGTAACAGTTTGGGGAACCCAAGAACGACGCAATGCTACAGATTCTTGTTGTAATTTAATTAGTTTAATTACTGTCAAAGAAACCACAAAACAAGCTAAATATATAACCAAAAATTGGGTGAATCCTCTTTCATACAGAAGCACCCCAACAAAAGTCGGTCTTAAAAATAATAGGGTTAGGGTATAGATAGCGATAAATAGCAATAACCCCATTAAAGAGATCAGCCAGAAATTAACATCTAATTTCTGACGTTCAGCATCTCCCGATAATAATAAATATTTGTTAGATTCTTTAGTTGTTGTTGTCATCCTAAATTAAGTATGAAAATAGGGAATAGAGAATGACTTAAAGTTATCACAAATATTCCAATATTAAACCCGATCACGACACAGGGAAAAGAATGGTGAAAGTTGTGCCTTGGTTGGGTTGGGAAATAACTTTAATGGTCCCTTCCATCCCTTCTACCAAAGTTTTGACGATAGATAAACCTAGTCCGGTTCCCCCAATGTTACGACTTCTCGCCTCATCAACCCGATAAAACCGCTCAAAAATGCGAGTTTGATGGGTTAAAGGAATACCTACACCCCGATCGCACACTTGGATATTGGCCTGTTGTTTTTCTTGAGAGAGTTTCAGCAAAATGGGTTCAGAAGAATGGGAATATTTAACAGCATTATCGACTAAATTCAAAAACACCTGTTTGAGGCGATTTTTATCCCCTTTTATCTTAACTAACTGATCAGGAAGAGAAATCTTAACAGGAGTTGGGTATTGATCCACCATTCCCTCAATTTCAGTCAATAACTCGTTAAGAACAACGGTTTCTAAATGAAAATACATCCGTCCATTTTCTGCCCTGGCTAAATCTAACAAATCCTGTAATAATTGGATAGTACGCTCAGCCTCTGAAGAAGCGGTTTCTAAGGCTTCCCGTTGGATATCGGTTAAATTATTGCCCCTGCGTAGGGTACTCTGCAAATAACCAGAAACCACCGTTAACGGGGTGCGTAACTCATGGGAAACATTGCTAACTAACTGACGTTGATCTTCCCAAGCGTGGGAAAGATCCGTTAGGGTGGTTTGTAGGGTTTGGGCTAATTCTTTGACCTCACTGGGAGCATTTTCTAACTCAATTTGTACCTTGCCTAGAGTTTCAGGAGAAATGTCTTTTGTCGTCTGACTCATGCGTTTTAATGGTTGTAAGGCGTTTTGAATATACCAGGCGATCGCTGCTGTCATCAAAATAGTTACAATCAAACCCACCAGCAAAAGACTGCTCATAATACTCAAAAACATGGTTTGATCCTTGGTGATATCTTGCGCAATATAAAATTCTCCAAGATGAACCCCTTTAACCACTAATTTTGTGGCACATAACAACCAATAACGATTATTAATCCGTTGTAACTCTGGTTGAAGAGGAATATCCGTCAAAGAAACTAAATTTTTTCCTCTCATTCCCATTTTTAAAGCTTCAGACTGGGCCAAGATTTCTCCTTGGGGACCTTTCACCCATAATAAGGTTTGGGGGTTAGAAAGGTTATCAATGGCCCTTTGTGTTCCCTCTTCCAAGGAAACCATATCGCTATATATCTCCACATCAGAAGGAAAACGGCCTGCAATGTAGCGTGTATTGTTTTTATGGGTGACAACTAAAATACTCTGCATTTGCCAACAGATCCCAGTAACAACCCCACTCAACCCTAAAATAGACATCGCAGCAATACCTACCGTTAGTCGCACTCGTAGAGAAGTTAGATGAGATAGTTGTTTCACACTAGGGAAGGATTTGATTAGGAACATGACAGACAATTTATTATGAGTCTATCTTTATCTTTTCACAATTAACTAAACCATAAATGATAAAAAGCTGAGTTTTGCCTGAAAATCTCACTGCGATCGCATTTCAAAGACCATAGCACAAAGGTAAGGATTTTTGATAATCTTGAGAAGAGGATTTATTCTTACACAAAAAACCATGCCAGAACCATTTAGATTTAGTAGTGGTCATCTTGCCCATACGGTAGCAGATTTAATCGGAGTTTGCCATCAGTCTCCACAAGAAGTTATATCTTATTTAAAAAGCGGGGATTTTGAAAAATGGTTAGCCTATATCGGGGAAACAGAAATCTCTAAAAAAGTTGAAGAACTTAGGAAAATATTATTTATAGAAGAAGAACAGTTAAAACAGTTTATCCAAGTTTTACAACCTCCTGAAACTTCTGCCACAGAAACTATTGAAACTGAACAATCTCTAGAAACTCCTGAAACTTCTACAATAGAAGAACCTGAAACTGCACAATCTCTAGAAACTCCTGAAACTTCTACAATAGAAGAACCTGAAACTGAACAATCTCTAGAAACTCCTGAAACTTCTGCAATAGAAACTACTGAAACTGAACAATTTCTAGAAACTCCTGAAATTTCTGCAATAGAAACTACTGAAACTGAACAATCTCTAGAAACTTCTGAAACTGAACAATCTCTAGAAACTTCTGAAACTTCTGCCACAGAAACTACTGAAACTGAACAATCTCTAGAAACTCCTGAAACTTCTGCAATAGAAACTACTGAAACTGAACAATCTCTAGAAACTACTGAAACTTCTGCAATAGAAACTACTGAAACTGAACAATATCTAGAAACTTCTGAAACTTCTGCAATAGAAACTCCTGAAACTTCCGAAGTTGCCGAAGAAAGCAAAGAAGCTGAAAAAATCATTGCTCCAATTAATGAGTCTTCTGATGAAGTTACCGAGGCAAAAAGTTTCTTTGCTAAAGCAATTCAAGGTTTTAAGTCTAAATATATTAGTCAGGGATAATTTATTGTTGATGATATCATTTTCATCAACTGAGACTAAAGATGTTAAGGTCGTAGGAGTTAACGGCCGTTAACCCCTACTTTAGGAAACTGGTATTATTTTGTAAGCTAGTTAGGAGAAAATTAACTCCTAACGATTCAACCCAAAATAACCTAATCCTGCCCCTATTACTTCGGCTAAAATACTAATTATTCTGAAAATAGCAATGGTTGTTAAAACGACTTCGATGGGTAAGGATGATGTTTCTAATAAACCAATAATTGTTGCTTCAAAAACCACCAACCCCCCGGGCGCACCAGGAATTACTAAACCTAACAACCAAGCGAAACTAAAGGCACTAACTATCATTGGTATTTGTTGAAGTGTGATAGATACAAATGCCATTAAAGCTAAAATAAATCCTGAACTTCTTAATAGTAAAAAAACAATCTCTCCCAATAAAATAATACCAGGATATTGCTGTAAATAAATATTTTCTCTATCTTGATTTTTCTCCTTTTTTATAAAATAAATAACTCTATTGATAACGAAAGGGTGAATACCTACTAAAACACTAATTAATAAAAAACATTGTAAGAATAATATGTTAAGATTTTTCGTTGTTTCAATTAAGCCAATACTATGACTTAATAAAGCAATTAACAAGGCAGCAGCAGCCATTAATAAAGGTTCTAGTAGCACACTTAAACTGGCAATAGATAAAGAAGCTCCCTGTTTAGAAATAGCAGAAATTTTAGCATAAAAATGACCAACATTTCCAGGTAAATATTTATAAATATTAGTCACTAAATATATTTTTAATCCCCATTGATACTGACAAGACTGTTTAAACAATTGTAGAATTTTTATCCAAACAATAGCCGACCAGATATGTGCAAATAAAGTTACAGTTAAAGCTAATAATAACAATAACCATCCCTGAGAATTAATTTTTATTTCCGTAACAGCTTGCCAATGATTTTTAAAAGTTGCAATTATAAAAAATAAGGTAACTCCTAAAACTATCCATTTTATGTAAGCTTTAATTGATGACATAATGACAATTATCCATGATCCATTGTTCATTATCCATTGTTAATCTTCTCAACAACAAAGGAGCAAGAGTTAAAGCTTGCTCCTTTTGATACCCCCAAGGGAAGTCGAATCCCTGTCGCCTCCGTGAAAGGGAGGTGTCCTAGGCCACTAGACGATGGGGGCTTGTTTTTTCTAGACCTTTATTAATATAACAAGAGTTTTTATCCGTGTCAACCATTTTGAGAAATTTTTTTTTGACCAACTCATGGTAGAGTTAAGATTGCAGGTTAAATGGATAGATATTAACCTCCACAGCGTGAGATTAGCGATCGCTCACTAAACAAATAAATGAAGAACTGAACTATGACGAGGCAATATCGCATTACCCTACTGCCAGGGGATGGCATTGGCCCTGAGATTTTAGCTGTTACCGTTGATATCCTCAAAGTTGTTGGTAAGCAGTTAGAGATTGATTTTCAATTCCAAGAAGCCCTGATCGGCGGGGTAGCCATTGATGAAACAGGCAAACCACTGCCAGAAGCAACCCTGAAGATGTGTCGTAGTAGCGACGCTGTCTTATTAGCTGCCATCGGCGGTTATAAATGGGATAATTTACCCCGTGAAAAGCGACCGGAAACAGGTTTATTAGCCATCCGTGCCGGACTAAACCTTTTTGCTAACCTACGGCCAGCTACCATTCTACCTCAACTCATCAATGCTTCTTCCCTGAAACCAGAGATCGTTCAAGGGGTAGATATTATGGTGGTTAGGGAGTTAACCGGGGGGATCTATTTTGGCAAACCCAAAGGCATTTTTGAGACAGAAACCAAAGAAAAACGAGGGGTCAACACTATGGCTTATACCGAGTCAGAAGTCGATCGCATCGCTAAAGTAGCCTTTGAAACCGCTCAGAAACGCGGTGGCAAGCTTTGTTCTGTAGATAAAGCAAATGTCCTCGATGTTTCTCAACTATGGCGCGATCGCGTCACCTTGATGGCGGAAAAGTACCCCGATGTAGAACTTTCTCACCTCTATGTAGATAACGCAGCAATGCAGTTAGTCCGAGAACCCAAACAATTTGATACCATCATCACAGGTAATTTATTTGGGGACATCCTCTCCGACGCAGCAGCCATGTTAACCGGTAGTATTGGGATGTTACCTTCTGCTAGTTTGGGCTTAGAAAAACCAGGGTTATTTGAACCCGTTCACGGTTCGGCCCCCGATATCGCAGGAGAAGACAAAGCTAACCCCTTAGCCCAGGTTCTCAGTGCAGCGATGATGCTACGCTATGGCTTAAACGAACCAAAGGCAGCTACTAAGTTAGAAAAAGCTGTTTTAGAAGCCTTAGCCCAAGGATATCGTACAGGAGATATTATGTCTGACGGCATGAAAGCAGTGGGATGTAAAGGGATGGGAGAAGTTTTGTTAAGGATATTGGAATCATAGTTAAAGATTTTTCCGTCCTTTGATGTGTATTCTTTGCATTAATATATTAAAGACAAACCTCGATAACTTTGTGAGGAGATCATAGTTATGGCTTATGCACATCAAATACACGAGTCCCAACCCCAGGGTATGGACTCTACCATTATTTTAGACCCAAGTTTATTACGGGCGGCACAAAGGATCTACCGTACCTATTGTATGTTACATCCGAGAAACTCCAAGCGACCCGATGGTATCGCCATTCATCGCAAAAGTTATCGAGGCCAATTAATTTTTCGTAATAACCCGGTTCTTTTGCCGGGGGAATGTTTTGTGCCAACCAAGCAGCTAGAAGTTGAAATCTAATAATATATACGCTTTTTAATATACATGATTGAAGTCGAACACTTAAGCAAAATTTATGGTTCAACTGCTGCTGTCGAGGATGTAGATTTTTCAGTTGAAAAAGGGGAAATTCTCGGTTTTCTCGGACCTAATGGCGCAGGAAAAACAACCACCATGCGTATACTGAGCGGTTTTATCCCTGCCACCGCAGGAACCGCTAAAATTGCCGGATATGACGTTAATGAACAGTCTTTAGAAGTTAGACGCAATATCGGTTATCTTCCGGAAACTCCCCCCCTGTACCCAGATATGACAGTGGAGGGTTTTTTGCAGTTTGTGGCTAGAATTAAAGGAGTAGCCCGCAAAAATCGCCAATCTCGGGTAGACTGGTCTCTGGAACGCTGTCAATTGGAAGATAAACGTAAAGTTTTGATTCGGAAGCTATCTAAGGGTTATAAACAAAGGGTTGGTATTGCTCAAGCGATCGTCCACGATCCCCCCGTGATTATACTAGACGAGCCTACTGTTGGCCTCGACCCTAAACAGATTATCGAAGTTCGCAACCTAATTAAGAGTTTAGCTGGGGAACATACCCTACTTTTATCTACTCATATTTTACCAGAAGTAAGCATGACCTGCGATCGGGTGACAATCATTAACGGTGGTAAAGTTGTGGCCACGGATACCCCTAATAATTTAATGTCCCATTTAACAGCAAAAGGAGGATATGAAATTGAAATTGTAGGGGATATCTTTAGTTTAGAACCGATGTTAAACGATCTACCTGGAATTAGTCAATTAGAAATTATATCCAATAGTGAAACTAAACATCATACTTTATTATTAACCACTGATTCCCATCAAGAAATAGGCAAAGATATTGCTGCTTTAATTATTAATCAAGGGTTAGACTTATACGAAATGAAGCGCACTCGTGCTACTTTAGAAGATGTTTTCTTAAATGTGATTACAGAAGAAGCGCCAACGGAAGGGAAAGCTCCTATTTTGGGAGAAAAATCATCTTTGGAGTTTGACGGGGAGACGGGGGGACAGGGAGACGGGGAGTAAATTTATCCGATAAAATATTATCAAAAAAGGATAAAAAAGCAACTTTGGGATTTTCCCATCAGAAGAGTCTTTAGAGACTACCGACAATGAATCAACTTTATAACTATTATTGAAATGATACTAACCAATTTATATGCTATTTTTCGTAAAGAATTTCAAAGTTATTTTGCTTCTCCTTTTGCCTATATTATCGCTGCCGTTTTTTGGTTAATTGGGGGCTTCTTTTTTAGTGCTATTCTAGAAGAAATATTACAAACCCTTTCCTTTTTTGAACAAAGTGGTCAATTATCTGTTCCCGTTGATGTTGCTGGTCAATTTATCGATAGTTTTTTTGCGGTAATTATCTCTTTATTATTAGTGTTATTACCTGCTCTATCTATGGGACTTTATTCAGAGGAAAGAAAACGGGGAACCCTAGAATTATTAGCAACTTCTCCCGTAACAAACTGGGTTGTTGCTGTGGGAAAATTGTTAGGGGTTTTAGCATTTTTTATCGTTTTAATGATGCCGTTTTGGATTTATGAAATCATAATTTTTAGTAACGCAAGTCCACCAATTAACCTCAATATTATACTATTATCTCATGGTGCTTTAATTTTAGTTGCCACTGCTATACTTTCCTTGGGAATGTTTATTTCTTCCCTAACCGATAGCGTAATTTTGGCTTATATTTTGACCTTTATTTTAATCTTATTTTTATGGATAATGGATGCGATCGCTGCTAATATACAAGAACCTTTTAAAAGTATTTTATCCTATCTTTCGCTGTTTGATCGCTATACAGATTTAGTTAGTGGAGTGTTAGATATTAGTAGTATAGTTTTGTTTACAAGCTATATACTATTAGGAATTTTCTTAACTGCACAATCTATTGAAGCTTTACGATATCAACGTTCTTAAAATTATTATAAACAAATGCAGAAAATAAACAACTATAAAATAATCCTCAAATATCTTTTTGTTCCTGGACTGATTTTAACCGTTGCTGGTTTAGTTCCGATCTTTCTTACCCAAACCCAAACTATCCTCTATCTAACTTTAGTGATTGTAGGAAGCGTTTTTTTATTTATTTGGTTAGTCTATTTGTTGGTTACGGGGCGAAGTTTTTGGCAAAAAAGATCAACTCAAATAGGTACAAATGCGTTTATTTCTACTCTGTCTTTACTAACCATTTTAGCCTTAATCAACTTTATTGCTGTTCGTTATTCCCCTCGTATTGACTTAACGGAAAATCAACTATATACCTTATCATTACAAACCCAAGAAATTATCAAAAATCTTGATAAACCAACCAAAGTTTATGTTTTTGATAAAGAAATAAACCCACGAGATGAAGACTTATTAGAAAACTATCAACGTTACAATGATAACTTTAAATTTGAACTAGTTGATCCAGATAAACAAGTTGCACTCACCCAACAGTTTAATGTTCAATCATTAGGAGACGTTTACCTAGAATACGAAGATAAAAAACAATTAGTACAAACCTTGATCTCTTTTAATCAAAGGGAACCCTTATCAGAGATAGAATTAACTAATGCGATCGCAACCATTCAAAAAGACTATATCCCAAAAATTTATGTATTACAAGGTCATGGAGAATATTCACTGGAAGCAAATCCCGAAGGAAGTTTATCAGAAGCAAGCAAAAGTCTTGAAAGTAAAGGATATGAAATAAAAACCTTAAATATAGTAGAAAATGGAGGTATTCCCGATGATGCAAATGTGATTATTATTGCTAGTCCAAAACGGGAATTATTTGACCAAGAAGTAACAGCACTACAAGAATATTCAAAGCAAGGAGGTAACTTATTACTCTTACTTGATCCTAACATAGACCCAGGCTTAGATCCCATACTAAAAGACTGGGGAATTAAGTTAGATAATCGTATAGTTATAGACGGTTCGGGGGCCGGAAATATTGTTGGTTTAGGTCCTACTACTCCCTTTATTACCAATTATGGAAACCATCCTATCACAGAAGAATTTACTAATAGTATTTCCTTCTATCCCTTATCTCGTCCTGTGGATACTATTGAGGTTGAAAATGTCCAAGGAACCTCCTTATTAGTCACCAGTGAACAAATGTGGGCCGAAAGTAATTTAGACTCAGAAGAAGTTACATTTGATCCCCAAGAAGATATATCTGGCCCCTTTGATTTAGGGGTTGCACTAACCCGTACTATTCCCTCAGAAACAGTTGAGAATCAAGTAAAAGAAGATAATAAAGCAGAAGCAGAAAAAACTGATAATAATCAAGAAAGTTCAGCTAAAAATAACGATGATATAGATAATACTAACAAAAACGAAACAGAAAAGAATAATGATTCTCCACCAAAAGAAACTGATAAGGTAACTGATTCAAACAAAGATGAAACAGAGAATAGTAATAAGTCTCAATCAGAAGAAACTGATTCAAACAAAGATGAAACAGAAAAGAATAATGATTCTCCACCAAAAGAAACTGATAAGGTAACTGATTCAAACAAAGATGAAACAGAGAATAGTAATGAGTCTCCACCAAAAGAAACTGATAAGGTAACTGATTCAAACAAAGATGAAACAGAGAATAGTAATGAGTCTCAATCAGAAAAAACTGATTCAAACAAAGATGAAACAGAGAATAGTAATGAGTCTCAATCAGAAAAAACTGATTCAAACAAAGATGAGATAGAGAATAGTAATGAGTCTCCACCAAAAGAAACTGATAAGGTAACTGATTCAAACAAAGATGAAACAGAGAATAATAATAATGTTAATAAAGACAAAATAGAATCTCGCTTAGTGGTGATTGGTAATTCAACCTTTGCAACCAATAATTTATTTAATCAACAATTAAATGGAGATGTCTTCCTAAACTCTGTACAATGGTTAAGTAATCAAGACGAACAAACATTATCAATTCGTCCTAAACAAGCAAAAGATAGAAGACTCAATTTATCCCCCTTCCAAGCTACTATAGTCCCTATATTGTCATTAGCTGTTTTTCCCTTATTAGGTTTAATTGCTGCTGGGATAACCTGGTGGCGAAGAAGATAAAAATTAACAATAAAGAGGTCAATTATGAAATTACGAAAAAACACTTTTATTTTATTAGGAATTGCTACGATTTTGGGAGTAGGAGTTTATGTTTACGAATTACAAATTAATCCCCAAAAGCAAGAAATTGCAACCCAAAGTAAACAATTATTCACTTTTGAAGAAAAAGACATCAAAGTATTAACCATTGAAACCAAAGATACAACCTATAAATTCGAGAAAACCAGCGACGAGAAACAACCTTGGCAAATGAAAAAACCCCAAGAAACTGTAGCAAACGATGCTATTATCGCTTTTTTAACCAATCTTTTAGTTAATAGTGAAACTGCTAGAACTTTAACAGTTCCTAATAATCAAAAAAAAGAGTACGGTTTAGATAAACCATTAGGAACAATTACTATTGAACTTGAGAATAAAAAACAACATAAAATTATTTTAGGTAAACCAAACTTTCAAGGAGAATTATTATATGCTCACATTGATCCTCTTCCCTCATCACAACAAGAAATTACCATTGACTTAGTACCGAAAAATTTTCAGTATGCAGTAGATAGACAACCAGACGAATGGACTAAAAAGAATTAATTTATCTAAACACAAAATAGGGAACGGGATCTTTGTTTAAACAGTCTTAATAATTAAGACGAGAAAATAATAATAGTATCTATGAATAATTTTTGGGCTATATGTATAGGAATAGAAGAATATTTACATTATCAACCTTTAAGAGGTGCTGAAAATAGAGCACAAGCACTGTATCGTTATTTTTTTGCAGAATCTAATCTTCCCTCTGATCAATTATTATTACTCACTGATACCTCTCCCTCCCCAGGAAAACGCTCAACTTATCCTAACCACAATAATATTTTAGAGTGGATTAATGATATTCCTGTCAATATAGAATATTGTTGGTTTTTCTTTCAAGGATACGGTATCAACTATCAAGGAGAAGATTATTTATTACCCATTGATAGTAATATCAATACAGTTACCCAAACAGGAATAAAAGTGCGATCGCTCTTTGAAAAATTGCAAACCCGTAGTAAAAACCTCTTAGTTATTTTAGATTTACAAAACCCTTTAAAAGACGGTAAACTAGGACAAGTAACCTTAAAAATAGCCCAAAAAAAAGGAATTTCTTTGATTTTTTTCCTGTCGTTCCCTTTTTTATCGAAGCATTAATCTAGAAAAAAGTCCTTTAATTAATGTCTTAACGGAAGGTTTACGTTATTATCAAAATGATCTTACCCTTGCTAAATTAGACTTTTACTTAAGAAAAAAATTAAACCCTTCTGAGCAAAGTAAATTTCCTGCAATCGCCCTTCCCATTATTATTAGTCGTTATAAGACTCGTCATCAACCCCTATTCCCCAAGCATCAGAAGCAGTTAGTTAATAATCAAGCAAAATATACCCCATCTTTCAAGATAAAAAAAACGTCATCCCATTTCCCTCAAAAACAGTCCATAAATACCGTCATTTTACCCAAGCTACCACAACCATCATTTAACCCGACACTCTCTTTAAATATCCCTACTGCAAAAACCCCTACTGCAAAAACAAATATTCAACCCGTTGTTGCTACTGCCTCACCCCCTTCAACCTCAAAAAAAAGTAATAAAACCCCAAAAAAATTATGGATCATACAAGATTTATTATGGATAGGAGCAATATTAGGAATAATAGGTGTGTTGTGGTGGATGTCTCTTAAAATACGTCAACATCTCAACAAGATCAATTATCAAAGCATCCAGGAGAATCAACAAATATTAGATTATGGTAAGATAAGACTAAATATACAACAAGCATCACGGTTTAATGAAGCCATTAGTTATGCTCGTCAAATTCAACCCCATACACCTCTCTATAAAGAAGCACAAAATAATATTAATCAGTGGAGTCAGATAATTTTAGATATTGCTCAGGGACGAGCTATTTTAGGAGATTTTCAAGGAGCGATCGCCGCAGTAAAATTACTTCCTCAAGACAATAAAAGACTATATGAATTAGGGCAAAAACGCTTAAAAGAATGGCAAAGTTTAAGTCAGAAACAAGAAAATAATCAGGTTTTCATCGAAGCAGCCCTATATTTAATTCAACCTAATTAGGGGTCGAAGTGGTAGTCACCTACCACGACTCCCATTCCGAACCGTGCGTGAGACTTTCACCTCACACGGCTCTCGGCAATTAGTCCCTTGTCGTGGGTACTGTTAAAACGTCGTCTTTCCATTCATAGCCATTATCTAACCAATCATAGAGATAGTCATTTTTGCTTTTAGCATCATGACAGTGACGATGTAGAGCTTGTAGATTGTCGTACCTGTCCTTTCCACCTTTCGATTTTGGGATTATGTGGTCAACTTCTATCAAGCCATCGGGTGTAAAGTGTTGCTTGCAGATAGGGCAGATACCTTTTTGTTTCTTTAAGAGTTTTGACACTCTCATTGGTGTTCCAGTGTATATTCCCCGTCTTTTGCTCCAGTATGTCCAGTTTCCGTCATATGGTGAGACTTCGGCCCTAACCAATTGATGTCTTTTTATTTCCGTTTCGGCGTGGTAGTAAAGGACCATTCCATTTGTTTGAAATGTCCATTTTCCGCGTCTTCCGTATGAGAAATATTTTCTGAGGGCTTCAATCAGTGGGGTCCTATTCTTTTTCCTGCTGACTGTCCAGGCTCTCAGCATATTCCATAATATGTGGTCTTCGGTGTCGAACGTTTCCTTACTGCATACAGTTCGGTAATAATTACACCATCCTCTTATTATGGGGTTTAATTTTGCAATTAATGCTGCTTGTGGGGCATTCTTGTTGGCATTTATGACCTTTTTGATCGCCTCATGGTGAGCTAGTATTTTCTTTTTGCTTGGTTTGATTATAGTTTTGAATCCAAGTATCTCACGATGGGGTGTTTTCCCAGAGTGGTATTTACCTACGGGGTAGGACTTTATGTTGAATCCAAGAAAATCGAAACCAGGGTCAATGGTTTTTCCGTCGTGTTCAATACTTTTTAGAGTATGTCTGATGGAAGTCTTTTCTGGTTTTAGTTCCAGTCCGACTTGTTTCAACCATTGTGCAATTAGATTTTTACATTTTAGAATAACGTCGTAGTCCTCATGGAGAACTACGAAATCATCGGCATAACGGATGATTGCAGGTTGGTATCCTGTTTTGTAGCTACCATCTTTCCTCTTTTTATTTGCAGGAAATTGGTTTCTTATATCATTAATCAATCCGTGTAGTGCAATATTAGCCAATAAAGGGCTTATTACACCGCCTTGGGGAGTTCCTGAATCGGTTTCCTCAAATATACCCTTGTCCATAACACCGCATTTTAGCCATTGTTTAATGACTATTTTGACGTTATTAGGACAATCTAATTTGGACAGTAGGTGGTCATGGTTAATCTTATCAAAACATTTGGATATATCGGCATCTAGAGCATATTTGGCTTTTGAATTGATTACCGTGTATATCCTTTGTATAGCGTCTTGTGCGCTTCTGCCTGGACGAAAACCGTAAGATGTTCCCTCAAATTGGGCTTCCCAATATGGCTCTAAGGCTGATTTAACCAAGGCTTGCATTACTCTATCTTTCATGGTGGGAATTCCCAGACCACGTTTTTCTTCTCTTCCAGGTTTGGGAATCCAAACCCGTCTGAGTGCCTTTGCTTTGTAACCTTTTAAAGCTAGTTCTTTGGCTAACTTTAATCTTTGGTTGGGGCGTAATGCCTTTTTCCCATCAACGCCAGCAGTTTTTTTGCCTTGGTTGTCTTGGGTTACTTTGCGTATGGCTAAGAGCTTTGCGTAATGTGACTTTAACAGTAACTTCTGAAGCTTTTTAGCTTTAACTTTATTACCTGATTTAACAGCTTGAAATATTCTTTTTTGAAGCTTAAACACCTTTCTCTGGACTTTTGCCCAGTTAATTGTGTTCCACTCTGGCGTAGTCTTGGTTATACTCGCATTCGACATATTCACCTCTAATAGAGACTATTTCTTCTAATTAACCAGCAATACGTCAGCTTATCCGTACTCATTACAAGTGGGCATTAGCAACTTAATTGCTTCTCACATCCATGACCCTTGCGGTTCAGTTTGTCCCTACTTACCTACTCGACCGGTGGTAAGAGCAATCATGGACTTAATTCGTTCCGTTGATTTGGGTATATCGGTTTTAGGTTTCATCTTTCCCCCAGGTTACTTTTAGGAATCTGTGTGGATGCTCATGGAAAAACTCCACTTTTTACCTTGTTCTTTTGAACGCAGCCTATCAAACAGATTTGGCTACTTGGCGGTTTTGAGGGTTCATGTCGATGATTCAACGTAATGTTTAACCATGACCGATTGACTTGGGGAGCGACTTACCATGCTGCTTCATGACGGGTTCCCCTTCATAACCCTGCTTCCATCCTGGGTTTACTAAGTCCAAAACGGAGGGTTATGTCGTCACTCTTAGGATTTTCTCCTTTGATTCCGAGTGTGGCTCCATTAGCCAACAAATCAACAGTTATTCAGATTTCAATGTTCTGAACGAGCTACACGCTTGTTTCCAAACTTTCTAGCTCAACGAATCGCACACCAAGCCTCATCATATAAGCAAGCCATTAGGATTTTAAAGGAGATAGAAAAAGAAGAATTAGCTTACAATCACGCCCAGAAACTAATCGAAGAACTAAGTAAAAATATTTACAAATTAGCTCAAGAGCAGGCGGAAAAAGGACAGTTAAATCTAGCGATTCAAAGCATTGATTTAATACCAGATAATAGTCAAATTTACTCAATTGCACAAGAAACTAAAATAAACTGGCAAAAACGTCTCAATCAATAAATGTAAGCAAATTTTTCCCTATAATAATTAATGTTTTGCTTTAGCCATTAAAACCACACAAGATCGTCCATTAGTTGTATAATTTCCCGTAGTTACTTCAACCGCAACGTCTAATTCACAAATGGTTTTATCGATGGGTAAAGAAGTATCTACAACACGATACCAATGCTCGTCATCTCCCAACCAAGGTAATTCAAATTCTAGAGGTTCCCAATAAGCATTAAGCATTACGTGAAGATACTCTTTTTTTTCAGGATGACGTAAACTAAAAGCCAAACAGTGGGAATAATCTGACCAATCTGGTTCTCCTAATTTTACCCCATGCCAACTAATATGAGGATGATTAGGATTATTATAAGCAACCTCTAACCTTTCCTCTTGATTAAATAATTCCAACCCTTGAGTAAAGTAAATTAAACGTCGAAGAAAACACCATAAATCATATTCGCTTTCCACCCCATCCCAATTAAACCAACTTAACTCATTATTCTGACAATAAACATTATTATTACCTCTTTGGGTGCGTTTTATTTCATCCCCCATTAATATCATTGGAGTTCCTTGGGATAAAAAGAGAATGGTGAAGAAATTTTTAATCTGTTGCAGTCGCAATGTATTAATTACTGAATCATTTGTTTCCCCTTCTACCCCACAATTCCAACTATTATTATGATTATCTCCATCACAATTATCCTCCCCATTTCCTTCGTTATGTTTTTCATCATAAGAAACTAAATCATTGAGGGTAAAACCATCATGACAAGTGACAAAATTAATACTACGATTAATATCAACATCTTCACGGTGATAAATATCGGGACTACCAAGAATACGACTGGCTAAACGGGGAACCATCCCGTCATCCCCTTTGACAAAACAACGCACATCATCCCGAAACGGTCCATTCCACTCAGCAAACCAGTCTGCTAACTCTACAAATCTTCCCACATCGTATAATCCGGCAGCATCCCAAGCTTCTGCAATCAATTTTGTTCCTGCTAAAACGGGGTCAGATTCGATAATCCATAAAATATCTGGAGTTGTTCCTCGCAAGTCTTCTAAGGGGGTTCCTGATGAATCTCTGGACAGAATCGAAGCCAGATCAAAACGGAATCCATCCACGTGCATTTCTGTGACCCAATAATGCAAACAGTCTAAGATAAAACGACCCACAATGGGATGATTTCCCCGAAAAGTATTACCGCAACCGGCATAATTTTTGTACTGTGAATGGTCTTCTTCTAGGATGTAATAGGTTGAGTTATCGATCCCCCGAAAATTAAGGGTTGGCCCCCGTTCGTCGCCTTCTGCGGTGTGGTTAAAGACAACATCTAAAATGACTTCTATGCCTTCTTTATGTAACGCTTTCACCATGTCCCGAAATTCATTAACGGGGCCAAGAGGACTTTGATCGGAACTATAGTAACTGTGAGGGGCAAAAAATCCGATGGTACTATATCCCCAATAATTTTGAAGTCCCGGTTTGACATCTTCTACATCAAAGTAATGAATGGGTAATAGTTCAACGGCAGTTATTCCTAAGCTTTTTAAATAAGCAATTTTTTCTGGTTCAATTAATCCAGCAAAGGTACCTTTTTTTTCCGGGGCCACCCCAGAGTTGGGATGACGGGTAAACCCTCCCACGTGCATCTCATAGATGACACTTTTAGAATAGGGTTGGCGTAAACGAGGTTTTTGTGTCCAGTCCCCTTCCCAATCATAGGTTTCTGTGTCTACCACCACACCACGTAAGGCTTGGGCGCAGTTGTCTCCTGGTTGTTTGGCGGCTTCTCGATTGTAAATAGAAGATCCCACAATGGCTTTAGCGTAGGGGTCTAGTAATACTTTTTCAGGGTTAAAGCGATGGCCTTGACTGAGATCAAAGGGACCATGCACCCGATAAGCATAGATTTGTCCGGCTTTGAGTCCCTCTACAAAAATATGCCAATAATAATGGGTACGATTTGTTTTAGTATCTAAGGGGATAGTATGGGAGGGTTGGGGGTCATTTTGCCCTGCAAATAATAGTAATTCTATAAAAGTCGCTTCTTTGGAGAAAATACAAAAATTTACCCCATGTTTTCCATCTTTTTCTACTGTTGCGCCGATGGGATAACTTTCGCCTGGAAGGGTTTTGAGGGTCATGAGATGTGGTTAGTAACTCTTGTCTAATATTATCAAAACCTTACCTCAGATTACTTCTATCATCCCAATTTTTTACGATGTTTTTAGATTAAAGTAAATTTGAGAAAAAATGCCATAATTCAATTAATAATATCTAGTTGTCTTAATATCTGTTTGGTCACTTTTGTTAACAATTCATCGGTTTCCTGCTGGGTTAACTTAATATTAAAAGGATAACCAAAGATTAAATAAAATGTTAGTTTAATTTTTTTTGTCTTTGAATGATTAACAGGAATTAGTCCACATTGCTGTTTTACTCCATTTTTTTTACCTTAGCAAACCATTTCAAATTATGTTCTTCAATTATATCAATTAATCTCTTACCTGTTACTTTTTCTCTTTCAATTAACTTGATGGATACTGTTTTTTTAGGTTCGCCAAATCCTTTATGTTGTTTCATGATTTTTGTAGTCTAATTGTATAGCAAAAGGAATCTGTACACAATTTTGATTATTCAAATAAAAATGAGACCAAATTGACCTAGTGCAGCTTAGCAAAAATAATCCACCAGTCACTTATGATCTTTAAAGCCCTTAAATTTCCAAACGAACGGCTTAGCAAAATGTTGATTAAAGTAATCAATAAAATTGAGAATTTTTTGGGATAGTTCTTCAGTTGAACGGACAGTAATTCTTTTGAGTAAACGCCGGACTAAGATCGAAAACCAACACTCAATTTGATTAAGCCACGATGTATGTTTGGGAATATAAACAAAGCGAATTCGATGAGATTCATCTGATAAAAAATATGCTCTGCTGTCCATAGATTGCAAAATCCCCTCCTTTCCTTTTCTTCCCAAATCAATAGTAATTCCACAGCTTTCTGCTACTAATTTGACTAAGCTTTCCGATTTATGAGTGTTGAGTTGATCTACAATAAAAATCCATTCTGCTTTTTCATCAATCTTAATCGTTCTCTGGATATGTTCAGAAAAATCTTGTTCTGTTCTTGTCGGTCCAATAGAGGGACTAACAACTTTTCCTCTTGCCACATCCCAGTTCGCAATCAAGCTTAAAGTTCCGTGTCTTTCATATTCAAATTCGATTTTTTCTACTTGTTTAGGCTTGATTCTTTTGTTCGGAAATAATCTCTCAAGAGCTTGAATCCCTGTCATTTCATCTGTACTAATTAAATGAATTCCTTGTTCTAACAAAGTTTTAGCTTCTTGATGAAGTTCACAGATATATTTGACTTGCTTTTTAAATTTTAAGGGATCATCAATTTTGGCATTTAACCAGTAACGAACGAGATGTGGTTGTAATGTCGCTTCTTTTTAAAAAACGCCCCACACTACGGGGGGAAATCTTTTCGACAATTCCTCTTTTTATGGCTTCATCCGCCAACTCTGAAGGTGTCCAATGGCTCACTGGTCTGTCTGATTTTTCACATTCTTCACAAGCGATCGCTACAATCTGGACTACTTGTTCGACCGTAAAGGATTTTGTTGTTCCAGGTCTTGGGCGATCGCTTAAAATTCCTTTGATCAAGACCATTAATGCTTTCTCCGTTACCTGTTGTTCTTCAGCTGCACTCAGTTTTTCTCTCTCCTCAAACCATCGCGATCGCCACTGACGCACTTATACTCGGTCTAATTCTAATCTTCGACTAATCGAACTATTGCTCTCTCCTGATGCTGCGGCTAAGATTAGCTTGGCTCGTCTAACAAGGCGATAGGGGTTTGTTGTCCCTCTCACTATTTGTTGGAGTACTGTTTTCTGTAGGTTGGAGAGGTTAATTGGCAATGCTTTTATCATGGACATCAACTTCGAGATTCTTCCGTTAGTTTCATTGAAACACATTGTCGTGGCTAGTCACGAAAGTTTCTGTAAAAATCTGGTGGATTACTTTCGCCAAGCTGCACTAGATTGTTGTTAGGATAGTGAGCAGGATACCCATACTATCCTATCTCAAACTTATTGGAAACAACTAGAACTATAAATTACCAAAACCTTTCTTTTTCTTATTTTTCTTGCCTTTTTTCTTCTTACCTTTACCATGACCCCTAAAACCTGGGGCTGCACCTTGACCAAACATTCCACCCATTCCAGGCATTCCGCCCATTCCAGGCATTCCCCCACCCATTCCGGGCATAGCTGGCATTCCTCCTTGTCCCATTTGCTGCATCATTCCTCGCATACGGGTAAAGTTCTTGATCAGTTTACTGACTTCTGCTTCGGGATGCCCGGAACCTTTGGCAATACGACGGCGACGATTAGGAGATTTTGCCAATAAATCGGGGTTTTTCCTCTCTTCTAGGGTCATAGAACTGATCATAGCTTCTGTACGCTTCAGTTCCCCTTCTCCCTTCTCAATATCTGTACTACTGAGTTTATTCATCCCTGGAATCATCTTCAAAATGCTGCCAAATGACCCCATATTTTTCATCAGGCGCATTTGTTTGAGGAAGTCGTTAAAATCAAACTTAGCCTCTAAAATTTTCGACTGCATCTGCTCCACATCAGACAGATCAATCTCTTCTTGTGCCTTCTCGACTAGGGTTAAAACATCCCCCATACTCAAAATACGGGAAGCCATGCGATCGGGATAAAAGGGTTGCAGAGCCTCGACTTTTTCCCCAACCCCCACAAATTTAATGGGTTGCCCCGATATTTGCCTCACAGAAAGGGCAGCACCACCTCTGGTGTCCCCGTCCATTTTGGTTAAAATAGCCCCTGTAACCCCTATTTGTTCGTGAAAGGTACGGGTGAGGTTAGCTGCTTCTTGCCCGGTCATAGCATCGACCACAAGCAAGGTATCATCAGGGTTAACCGCCTTTTTAACACGGGCTAATTCTAGCATCATCTCTTCGTCTATTTGCAGTCGCCCGGCAGTATCAATGATGACGGTATCTATGCCCATTTCTTTCGCTTTGGCCACCCCTTGTGTAGCGATATCAACGGGGTTGGCCTGGGTTCCCAGTTCAAAAACAGGGACTTCTATTTGTTCTCCGAGGGTTTTTAATTGATCGATCGCAGCGGGACGATAGATGTCTGTCGCTACCATCAAACAAGTTCGTTCTTGTTTACGTAGATATAGGGATAATTTGGCGGTGGCGGTTGTTTTACCTGTCCCTTGCAACCCGGCCATTAAAATAACGGTGGGGGACTTTTCTGCCTGTGCCAAGGGGACGTTACTTTCCCCCATCACCTTAACTAATTCATCATAGACAATTTTGATTAATTGTTGACCGGGGTTAACCCCTGCGATCACTTCTGCACCGATCGCAGCTTTCTCGACTTCTGCAATGAAGGTTTTAACCACTTGCAGGTTAACATCTGCTTCGAGGAGGGCGCGTCGCACCTCTTTCAAAGCATCTTGCATATTGGCTTCGGTGATCTTATCTTGACCCCGTAATTTTTTCCAAGCATCTTCTAGGCGATCGGCGAGAGCATCAAACATAGGGCTTAGTGGTTGTTAAGTTTTGATTATCAATTATTCGTGCAACTTCTTCAATTGTACTAGATCAATGCCTGAACCTTAGCACTGTCAATGATAATACTTGACATTAATGACATTACTCGCTCCCTCCTAATGACATTCCTGGCATAAAAATATAAGTTATCAATTTCTTTATTTTTGATAGTGGAAGCGACAAGAAATAATTGTTAATTCTTCTTCTTATCTTTCGTAAACTAAGCGATGTTCAGAACTAATACGTCTTGACCAATATCCCGATAAATTTGCTTTAAGCGGTTCAGGTTTGCCAATTCCATCAAAGGGATATCTGATGATATCTTTAATCAATAAATTGACCCGTTTTAAGAGCTTTTTATTATTTTCTTGTAGCCAAACATAATCTGACCAAGCAGCTTCCGTGAAGGTAATCTTCATGGTTGGATTAATTTTCTCACAGATTTCTGACCTGATTTAGCTTGCTTAATGGATTCCCTTAAATGTTCTGGATTTGCAGGATTTGATAATAAATATAGGGTTTCTTGCCAAGCGTTAAACTCATCTAAAGACATTAATACTGCTTTTTTTTCCTGGGCATTACAAACAATTGTTGGTTCCACATCCAGAATTACTTGCTCTATTAGTTCGTCTAATTGTTCTTTAGCTTGGCTACTCGTAATAGCTTGCATTTTGATTTGATATACATTCCATATTTTCTCTAGAATAAGATAATTTACTTGCCTTTGGTTGACCTCTAGCTGAAGATGATAAATAATTTGTGTAGTTATCCCTGAAAAAATTCCCCCAGGGATTAACTAAGGGTGATCCAATCTAATTAGAAGTTTAACCTATGGTGAAAAGAACAACAGATCAATTCATTTTTTATCTTTTTTAGGATAAACCCCACTTAATTGCATTACATCTTCGATAGTTGTACAATAATTTTCTAGATTAAAGCTGGCAGGGGTTACGGTGTCCTTATAAGTGAAGTGTCGATAATTAATAGAAAAATAATCCCAGTCTTCCATACGTAAGCGAAAAGCTTTGATAAAAAAGTTAACTAAAATAATATATAAAGTAATTTGAAAATATATTTTTTTATTGAGATAGTTACAAATTTCTTTTATGGCTTCATTAACAGTTACTTTTTTGTTTCCTAATACCAAATCTCTACTATCAGCTTCAGTAGGGTTATTTTCTACCAAATGTCTAATAACCTGAGCGATATCTCTAGCATGAATATAATGAAAACTACCATCAGCTTTAAACCAACGAATTAGATCAACCCATTTAATTACATCTTTAATCCCTCCTGAGAGATGAGAATAGGGTCTATTCGGTTCCCCACCAAAGACTAAGGTAGGGAAAACAGTGGTAACTTTGTTGTAAATAGGGAGTTTATATAACTGAGTATAACACTGGTATTTCGTCCTAATATAGTTAGTTCCTAATCTTCCTGCTTCCGGTAAAGGTTGATTATTTTTATCTAAAATACTGGCAGTGGAAAAATAAATAATCTGTTCACAAATATCAGGATCTAATAACTTCATTAATCCTAAAGTTTTAGTAACATTGATTTCAAAAGATTCGTTAATCCCCCCCCAACTTGTTGCTGCTAAAATTGCTACATTAACCGTCTTCAAAAAATCACTGAACTTTTCAATGTTTTGTAAATCACCGATCATCAGATGAACATTGGGACGACTTTGATAATTAAATTGTAGTTTATGAGGATTTCTCACTAAAAAGTAAAGTTCATGATTAGTTTCTTGAATTAAAGCTTCTGCCATATAATGACCAATACAACCGCTAGAGCCTGTGATAAAAATACGTTTCATTAACACCATATTGATTAAATTCCGTCATCTAGCAATACAAAAATTAGTTTATGGATAACGGCTTGACTATACTAATGTAGCAAGTTTTGTCTTCAGACCCTTCGCCATCTTCTAAGCAGACACGCCCTAAATATTGGACACCGAAAACATTTACGGGTAAATACCTAAATATTTCTTGACGTTCTTTAACAAAATAATTGCAATAGTTAGCAGTTTGCCACAAAAATTAGGTAAATGTAACAGTTTTTGATTTTGCTATGAATGCCTTAAACACCCGAAATGTACGGGGAAATGGACTTTTCTCAACTTTGCATACGACAAAGAACTGTTTGATGGGACTCGGAGTGAGCCTAGGCATTGCGATCGCTTTGCCTAATAGTGCTGAGGCGGCAGCTACTGCTTATGGCTACGCTTATCAGGAGATTCGAGGTTTTAGCATAAGCGGATTTGATGTCGATGCTAATAACATCACATTGCAACCAGTGACCACTTCCCGTGGAACTTTAAACTCGGCTATTAACGATGGTTCTGATACCAATACCCTTGATGTAACCCCTGCCATCTCTGCCGTTCCCAGTTTAATGGTGGAGCAGCAGATTTTAGTCGTGCTGATGCCATTATTTGGATTTGATAATGGCACCACCTTAGCTCCTGTAGCTGATGCGTAAACATTGACTAAAACCCTCAGCAGGGCGAACTATTTTAGTTATAGGGATAGTCGCCAGCTTTGGGTCTTTTTGCAAGCATCAATTGAATGAGCGAGAAAACAAATAATTGGACTTGTCCGAAAATTAAATTCCGTCATCTAGCAATACAAAAATTAGTTGATAGATAAGCGCTCGAGTCTCCTAATGTAGCAAGTTTTGTCTTCAGACCCTTCGCCATCTTCTAAGCAGACACGCCCTAAATATTGGACACCGAAAACATTTACGGGTAAATACCTAAATATTTCTTGACCTTCTTTAACACAATCATTACAATGGTTAGCAGTTTGCCACAAAAATTAGGTAAATGTAACAGTTTTTGATTTTCCTATGAATGCCTTAAACGCCCGAAATGTACGGGGAAATGGACTTTTCTCAACTTTGCATACGACAAAGAACTGTTTGATGGGACTCGGAGTGAGCCTCGGCATTGCAATCGCCTTACCGAATAGTGCTGAACCCGGATTTCTCACAAATTAATTTGAAAGCCCAATCCAGAGATGAAAAATGATAATTTTTAGGACTAATAGAAATTTTGAATATAGATGAATAAAAAAATTGACTTTGATTATCCAAAAATTGAGTTTAAGAGGGAATAATTATATTAACTTTTGATTTTCTCCACGATAAATAAGACTAAATGAAAGTATCAGTCAGTCAACAACTTATGATAGATATCTTTTTTAGAAAACAACTTATTCTACTTATCCAGTATTAGGAATAGTTTTAATTCTTTTGTTAGCAATAGACAAAATATCTTGATAAGGACAAGCACTAGCTATAGCGATAATAATTCTTCTACAACTAATCTTTATTCTGGCTCCCAACTTAAGAAGATTTAGACGTATTCTTCCCACAGTTGCTTTAGCCAATGAAGTTTTTTTTAAACAGTGTTGACGAAAAGCATTTATGAGAACATAAGCCCAGGAATGTATCCATAATCTTAGTTGATTACTTTGAAATGTTTGAGTTGAAGTTCTATCAGCTAACAAGTCTAATTGTTGTTCTTTAATCCGATTTTCCATCTCGCCTCTCGGACAGTATTTTTTTGTATAAAGTTTTGAGGGTGGAATTTTTGAAGCGGGCAAAGATGTCACCACATGGCGCATTTTTAAGCCATCACTTCCATAACAAACTTTTGTCACTACTCTCCTTTGACAACTCCATGACTTTTCTGTTTTATAACGAATAGAGCGATACCAAGTAGAAATTGGTACTAATTTTTTAACTTCTTCTAAATCTTCTTTTTTCTGAAATAAACTATCCATTAATTCAGTTATTGGAGCTAGTTTTTTTTTCATATTCATGTTTGGCTTTTTCAATTACATCATCCGCTCGTAACTTAAGAACGCCATTTGTTCCCATAGCTATAACATAATCAACTAAAGGCTGATTTTCACAAAAATAGAAGATTTCTTCACGGGCATAGGCACTATCACCCCTAACTAGGATATGAGTCTCTGACCATTTTTCTCTAATTAGTCCGATAATTCTTTGTAATTCGTCTAAGGCTCCATCGGCTGGATCTACATTAGATGAACGAAGTTTAGCAACTAATAAATGATGCCCACAGAAAATATATAAAGGAGCATAACATACTCCGTGATAATAACTATTAAAAAATGCCCCTTCTTGATTACCATGTACTTGGTCATCCGTGACATCCATATCTAATATAATACTTAAGGGAGGTTTTTTTATAAGACTCTAAAAAAAATTCGACAAAAGATTTTTCAATGGCTTCAAAGTTGTGTTCTATTTTATGATAACGACTCGTTTTTTGGTCGAGAATAGTCTCAGGACAATATTCCAATCTAGTATTAATTGTACTTTTTCCAGCTAACCATCCCTTTTTATCTTCAAGGTTCATTAAGCTTTTCTAAAGCGATCTTAAGGGCAGGATCGTGACAGTAATTTATCATGGTCATTGACATCTTCATAGCCTAAAATAATTCCATAAAGCCTTTTGTGCTAATAACTCATGAACGGAATGATCTACATAAGATTGATGACGATGATCTTGAAAACAGTTACCAAACTTCTCGGTAATTCCCAGTTTTTTATCCAACTCAGCTATCCAGACAATCCCCGCATCTGAAGTGATTAGTCCCCCATCAAAATTAGCGATTATTTCTTTTCCTTTCTGTTTACTAAAGTTGATTACTTGACGAGGGGTTCGGGGATGACTGGGACTCATTAAATCAGTTTAAGGTAAATTGCTTTAATAATTAAATTATAGCATATTTTATTCTAACAATCTAGTACTATTAGAGATTTTATTAATAATTTTTTTTGGAAAAATGAGTGATTGATTTATCTTTTCATCTTTGTCTAATTCGGGTTGATTTTAACTTAAAATCTGACAACAGACTGTTGGTTGGGGAAATCTGCGATCGCTCTGTTCAAACCCACTTCCTGTAAGGCTTCTGTGTTTGGCGATCGCAGATTTTGTGAGAAATTCGGG
>Ga0064014_10035_pt1 | contig 73644 bp, 68 predicted proteins | sample CrowatWCoCulture_2_FD_61584 | JGI IMG/M metagenome (GOLD analysis project Ga0064014, IMG submission 61584) | Marine cyanobacteria communities from the University of California, Santa Cruz, USA, analyzing cyanobacterial DNA methylation -... | ecosystem: Host-associated > Microbial > Bacteria >...
TGATAACCATCCACTTCTGGCATCATAATATCAGAAATAATAACATCAGGAATTATTGTTTGTAATATTTCCCAAGCATTGGTTGCATTACTAGCAACTTTAACCGTTAAATTCCCACTATATTCTAAATAAGCTTGCACCGATTCTCTAACACTCGGTTCATCATCCACTAATAATATTGTTGCAGAATCACTCATCATTTGTATCCCCTTACTCTAATTTGAATTGTCATCTACAGAAACCGCATTAACCTCTATTGTCTCACCTTCTGGGGCATCCTCTACAACCACCTGATCGGGGTTTTGTACTTTTTCAATTATCATTTGAAATGATTCGCTTATTAATAAAGTCAGTAGCACAAAATCATCAATTTGTCCAGCAAGGGGAAAGATATCAGGGGAAATGTCTAAGGGACTGACAAAATAAACTAATGTCCCAAAAATTACCCACCAACGATATTGAGGGTGACGGATTGCGTTTCGGTACCAATCATAAATAAATTGTAAAGGAAATTTCATTATTTTTAGGTTTTTTGGGTTCTTTAGGTAAGGTAGGCAGTGCCGACCCTACTGTAAACATTTTAGCTCAAATTCCATGTCATTAGTTAGGTACGGATAACCGTTCAATTCTTGGGATACAATGATGCTTGATGGTTGTAGAGACGTTTAATTAAACATCTCTACAAAAGGAATTAAACCGATAATAATTCTTGTTCTTCTTCCGAAGAATTTTCTTTAAGTAAACCAATTAATAAAGAAGCAGGGGGTTCCTTATAAGGCCAAGCAAAGGCATGACGAAAAGCTGCATCTTGACAAGCTTGTAACTGATTAAAATCGATCACATCTTGAGTTAAAAGATTTTCAAATTCAAAAGGTAGACGAACATTATGAAGTCCGGCGTTGTCTGTGCAAATGACAATATCAACCCCTGCGGCAAAACAGCGATCAAAAACTATCTTTAAGTCGGATAAATCCTCCAAAGTTCCTGTTTTTAAATAAGTAGTAGGACAAACTTCTAAACATTGATTTGCTGCGGCTAGTTGGGGTAATAATTCAGGGTATTTTAAAGGAATTTGGATACCATGACCAACTCTCATTAAATAAGGTAATAATTCAGGGTAACAACCATCAGGGGTTTCATAAACATGGCCAGTGGTGTTTAAGCCAAGGGATCTCGCATATTTATACAGATCAATAAACTCATCCAACCTTTCTCGATAATGGGAGTCACCCCCAGCAACATCAACAGCACAAACATAGTCTCGTCTTTGTGCAGCTAAATCAACAATTGCCTTATTTACCTCGTAGGGTAAACGAGAGTGCATACAGAGAATTTGACTAATAATAATGGGATATTCTTTGACTTGACTAGCTTTACCCACTATCTCCACAATATTAGCCATAGTCTCAATTCTTTGGGACTGACTAAGATGTTCTGGCGTGCGAAGATAAGGAGTATAACGTAACTCCAAATAAGCCAAATTCTCGAAAATATAAGCCCCACGAATTAAACGATAGATAAAGTAAGGAAGGGTTTCTTCCCTTTGTACACTTTCTACTAAAGTATGAAGCTCTAAGTATTCATCCAGGGTGTTTCGTTTGCGGGTGTAAAATTCCTCAAAGTTAGGGTATTCAGGAAACCGTTGCGCCATATCCGGGTTATGACGCTTGAAATACCGCCAGAGAATACGAGGAACGACAGATCCCCCCAAATGACGATGTAAGTCCGCGTATAGTGCCACAAAAACCTCCTGGTGATGTATCTTAAGATTTATTTTATAGCGATTTAGGGGAGGAATGTTACAAATTAGGAGGCAGGAAGGACAAACTGTAATTCCCTTGATAAACTAACCTATAGAAGAAAAGCGTTTAAAATTTGACCCTAACCTTAAAATTATCTTAAAAGATTAATGATCTCTATCTATATTCTTACTTATAACGAACAAGTCGATATTGCCGAATGTATCGAGTCGGTAATTAATTTATCCGATGAAGTGATTGTGGTTGACTCCTATAGTAGCGATCGCACCGTTGAAATAGCTTCTCATTACCCGTGAAAGTTGTGCAATACGAATTTGAAAGTCACGGAAAACAACGGACTTGGATGCTGAAAAATATTCCCACAAAAAATAAATGGGTCTATATTTTAGAAGCAGATGAACGCATGACTCCAGAATTATTTGACGAATGTGTGGCAGCCAGTCAAAGTAATGAAGCGATCGGTTACTATGTAGCAGAGAGGGTCATCTTTATGGGTCGATGGATTCGTCGCAGCACCCAATACCCCCGTTATCAGATGCGTTTGTTTAAAAAAGGCGAAGTCTGGTTTGGAGATTATGGCCACACAGAAAGGGAAATTTATAGTGGAGCGATAGATTTTCTCAAAGAAACCTATCCTCACTATACCTCTGGTAAAGGCTTAAGCCGTTGGATCGACAAACATAATCGTTATTCCACCGATGAGGCCAAAGAAACCCTTTATCAATTACAACAAGGGGGAGTTAATTGGAAAAAATTACTCTTTGGTTCCACCGAAGTTGAACGCAGACGAGCTTTAAAAGATTTATCTTTAAGAATACCATTGCGTCCTGTTGTTCGTTGGTTTTATATGTATTTTATTTTAGGGGGAATTTTAGACGGCAAAGCAGGATTTGCTTGGTGTACTTTACAAGCTTTTTATGAATATTTAATCCTCCTGAAAGTAGATGAATTGAGAGAAACTAATTTAGAATCTCCCTATCCCAATTCTTTAAAATATCCCGATCCCGAAGAATCACCTAATACCTCGGAATCCTTATCTTTATAGAACGTTATTTGACATACTGCCCCGTTAAGCTGTCGCTGTAAAGAGAGTAACAACAATACCCCATAGTTGATCACTTTCGGGGTTAATTTCCACTCTTTCTCTACCTCCTGTGGGCTGGAACACTTTCATTCTTGAATAGACTATAATATGTACTTAGGTATTTTATCTTAGGATTTTTTTATTAGAGCGATGAATATTTCACCTTTTTCTCTTGGCGTTTCAATGGCGGCAGTTTCAATAGTGTCGAGTTTGTCGACATCGGCTTCAGCCTTTTCATTAGGCGATTATAATTTAGTGGTTTTTGAAGATGTTACTAGCAATTCAGACGTAGAAGGAAGTGCTTTTATTGGTGGTGATTTGTTGGGAAGCTCTTCAAATTACTGTATTAAATGTGATGCTGGAGGAAGTTTTTTTCCTTTTGATGGAGTTGGATTAAAGGTAGTTGGGGACATAGAAGGAAACCCTAAAAATGTCAATAATGGTACTGACTTGGAGTATGGTGGTAATCTCAATGCTATTGTTAATATGAATGGTGGAGGTTCCATAATTCAGAACTCGAATCTGGCTAATGAATTTACACAACTAAAAAATTTCTTAAGTAGGGTTTGCTGAAAAAGTTTCTCCAAAATTTATGCCACTTTTGACCAAGAATTTTCTGACAAATCAATAAGTTTTAGTACATAAAAATCATTTAAAGTATAATCAAAATTAATGAAAGGCAGTTTGATGAGTTTCCCTGTTCTATTATTAGTAAATAAGGACAAAAAAAGCGACAAAAACTGCCTCAGAAGTTTAGAAAAATTGACAACTAAAAATGTAATAGCAATAGATGTAATGGAGGTTTCAGGGAGTTTTGTCATCACGAGATTTAGGCTAAATCTTCGTTTAGCTTGTCCAAACTTTCCCTCAATAGCATTACGGAAGCATTCATCGGAGTGGGCTTGTTTCTTTTCTTCTTCACTGACATTTTTCGGAGGTCTTCCTAACTTCGGACCACTGATTCTTATCCCTCTTTCCTTACACCAATTTCTGTTTTCCCTAGTTCGATAAATTTTATCTACATGAACGGATTCGGGATAATAGCCAAACGTTTCTTTATACTTTTCTACTTGTTCTTTTAAATGACAAGATTCATTGAAGTTTTCCCAACTTATTTTGTCTAGAAACACATAGTTATCTACACAGCTTACTGAGAGTTTAGCTCCAAACTCTATTGGTTTTCCTGCTTTTCCCCTCACTATTGGACGAATATGCGGTTGAGTTAAACTTACAATTCTTTGAGGAACACTCTGGGTCTTATTCTCCCACATTGACTGTTGTTGTTCATAAACTTTTTTGATAGTCTCTAGACAATTTTTCTGTCTTTTACTCAGATTTTCCAGGGAAGCCCCAGCTTGAATTAAGTCTTCTATATTTCCTGAATTTTTCTTAAGGTATTTTAACTGTTTCCCGATAGCTTTTCTTCTTTCTTGATAAGATACTTTTCGTTTTTTAGCTACTTTTAAGTATTCCTTTCTAGCAATTTTTCTAGAAGTTCTCGGCTTTTTTCTCAATTTTACTCTTAATGGTTTATAAAGATTATCTATTATTCTTTCTGTCTCAATTCTGGCTTGATTTAATATGCCTAAATCCGTTGGGTATTTGATGTCTGCTGGCGCACAAGTCGCATCTAAAATTAGTTTACCTTTATTTTTTATTTTTTCTCCTTTTTCTTGGAGACAATCCTTTTTTTTACTTCTTTATCACTCTTGTCTATTTCTCTTTTTACTATTTTTTTATTGATTTTGTTTATCAATTCTCCATCAATTCTTTTCCTAAAATAAACTAGCATTGAAGATTCCAGTGGTGGCTCTTATTGATAACAATTTAAACCTATAAAGTATTGTAGATAGGGATTTTATCTAATCTGTTCTATAGTTTCTCTATCACTTGTTCCTAATTTTTCCTTAATAATTAATGTCCCTAATGCCATTCTAAATAGTTTGGCTGGCGCACCTTTTTCTGCTGAAAAAAGTTTAGCATATTCTTCCTCAAAATCATCCCAAGGTATCAACTCTGCCATGATTACCCAACGATTATTGGGGGACAATTTGCCCTCGAAAGGTAATTCAAATTTTTCTGGGGGCGGTAAAGGTTGCTCCTCTTTTCGATACATTTGTTCTTGACCAACAACTGGGAGGTGTTTCTACCAATTATAGCGGTTTGTAGCCGACAAAGCTGATCTTTTTTTCGATCGCGAATATGGGTGTAACCTTTTAAAGAATAGGGTTTTGCTTTTATTCAGCAAACCCTATCTTAGGTGCTGGTGCCGCTATCGGTTTTGGAAGTGCTTTCAAACGTAAATTAGCTCAAGCTAAAAAGAAATAGAAGATTAGACTGACTACATTTGTCCATTCTAACTTTAACGCTATAACAAAGATATAACTATCCGTCGTAACGCACCAAAAAAGTATATTTTGGTACGTTACGCTGCTCTAATACACCCTACAATTTTCTTGACATTAACTTTACAAAAAGTCTCCTATAATATTTTTTTGTCCTCAAAATTACATTATCAAAAAAATGACCAAAATGATATAATTATGAGAATTCTGTTGGTAGAAGACGAAGAAGACTTAGGACTAGCTATTAAACAGGTTTTAGTTAGTAAAAAGTATATCGTTGATTGGATTAAGGAAATGGATACATTGATGCTTTGGTTAACAAAAAGTAGAAATCAACGGCCGTTGATTTCTACTCCGAACTCCGAACTCCGAACTCCGAACTCCGAACTCCGAACTCAGACTACCCTTTAGGGGCAGTATCAAAACGTAAATAAGCTTCGATAAACTCATCTAAACTACCATCCATCACCCCATTAACATCAGTTGTTTCTATATTAGTTCGTAAATCTTTCACTATTTGATAGGGATGAAAAACATAATTACGAATTTGGGTTCCCCAAGCTGCTTCTACAATATCCCCACGAATTTCAGCAATTTCTTGGGCCCGTTGTTCTTCGGCAATAATTAATAGTTTTGCCTTCAATAATGCCAAGGCTTTTTCTTTATTTTGGAGTTGGGAACGTTCTTGGGTACAACGAACGGCAATACCCGTAGGAACATGGACAACACGCACGGCAGTTTCCACTTTATTAACATTTTGTCCCCCTTTTCCCCCAGAACGAGAGGTACTAATGTCTAAGTCTTTATCGGGAATATCTACCTTAAGATCATCTTCTTCTAATGCTGGCATGATTTCTATTCCAGCGAAGCTAGTTTGACGTTTGCCATTAGCATTAAACGGAGAAATTCTTACCAGTCGATGGGTTCCTTTTTCCCCTTTTAAATAACCAAAAGCATAACGGCCTTCTATTTCCAAAGTAGCGGATTTAATACCAGCTTCATCCCCTTCCGAGAGTTCAGTTAAATGGACCTTATAACCCTGTTGTTCTCCCCAACGGGTGTACATTCGCAATAGCATTTGCGCCCAGTCTTGAGCATCCGTTCCCCCGGCACCAGCATTAATAGTTAATACGGCCCCCTTTGTATCATAAATGCCGGATAATAACTGCTGTAATTCCCAGCGATCGAGATTATGGTTAAGTTGAATGATGTTATCTTCGGCCTCTTGACGTAAAGTGGCATCATCTTCCAATTCCAATAATTCAGCGATCGCCTTGGTATCGTCTAATTGAAGACACCATTGTTGATACTGTTCTAATTGGGATTTAAGATCATTTAACTCTTGTAGGGTGGTTTGTGCCGTTTCTGGTTGATCCCAAAACTGCGGTTGTGCGGAGGTATTTTCCAGATCTTTAATAGCTGCTTTGAGTGCAGGTAAGTCAAAGATAGTCCTGGGTTTGCCCCAGGCGCGAACCAATCAATTCAATTTCTCGTTTCAGTTCTGTTGTTTCCATAAACTACAAACTATCTAAAATCTAAAAGTTATTGTTAGTTACCACCAAAGAGACGATTATTAGGTAAATCAACGATAAAGTTGCTAAAGCCTAACACATCTCGAATCGGTTGAGTAATGATTCGGAAAGCAGCTAACACTTTACCTAACAATGTCCGACTAACAACAATAACATCTTCATTTTGTAGGGTAACATATTGAGTTACATCTAAATTTTCTACCGTTTTAATGGGATTTAATCCCTGTCTAACTACCTTACCCTGTTCACGATCAAATCTCAGCAAAGTCACTTCTTCCCTGTTGATTAAAGGAATAGTACGAGGTAAGGAAGCTACCGCATCTAAAAAGGTACTACCATTAGGCAGTGTTAAGTTACGAATAGCTAAACCAATGGGGGCAGTTGGTATCAGAACCCGCACAGTAATGGTTGGTTGTGCTAGGTTAGTTTGAGCAATCAGGTTGCGATCGTAGTCTTTTTGTGTGGGATCTAACTTAGAAACAATCACCGTATCTCCACCCTGTAAGCGCAGTTGGGGTAAGCGAGTTCCTTCGATTAAAGGAGTATATAAATCAACCCTTTCTTCGAGTACAGTGCCATCCACCAAGGGGCGACGAATAATAATAGAGCGTAAGTCAGCTTGGAGGGTGCTGCCTCCTACCCCCCTAATAACGTTATTTAGGGTAATTCCTGGTCCAAAAAAAGTAATAACCGGGACGAGTGACTTCCCCCAAAATAGTTAACTGTACCGGGCGAGGTTGCGAGAGAACAGCAATGAGATCTGGGGGTTCTTGCAGGAAACGTTGTCCCAATTCATAAGCGACTTTTGTTTCCACTTCATCGAGAGTTAATCCCACAATAGAGATTTCCCCTAAAAATTGGACTTTGGATAAAAAAACAATTGTTAGCGTAAATTTTACGCTAAACATATCTCCAGAGCTAAAATAGAGAATTAAGGTGATTTTAAAAACTCTCTTTCCATCTTTTTAGGGGATTTTAAATATTAAATAGCTTCATTCAGTTTCGGTTCCAATATAGATATCTAAGTAGCTTTCAGTTAGAGATTGAATGACTCGTTCTAATTCATCAATGAGATTTCTTCTAGTGAGTTTTTCTACAGCATCAATATGAGCAGAACTTCCGGCTCGTCCTAAATATTTATATTTGGTTTTTTTCTCATTATTAGTGGCCATAGGAAAAATTGATTCAGCAGCCTGTAGTTTATAATACCAGTAGATTGTTCCCTTTCGATTAACCTGATAACGAATAATATGACAATTAGCTGGTGCTACTTCCCCTTCCCGTTCAATTTTCTTTATTTTCTGTTTAAGAGAGCGAATTAGACTCTTAATTTGTTTGGCTCTCAGGTGGACATCTTGACTGGTCTTAAGTTCGGAATGTGATGACATTAGCCTTAACTATAACAAATAACCTCTTTTGATGTTAGCGTATATATTCAGCTAATTTATAAGGTAATAAATTTTAAAAATGACCAAAAATGAAACGGCTACGTCTGTCGAGGAATTCCTGGTGTGGAGGTCTAACCTCTTCCAAGGACTAAAAGCTAGAAAAGAAACTATTATAGAATTACTCGATGCCCTCTCCAGTAACCAACAAGCTCACTCAGTCGTTGAATTGTCTCTCAATCCTTTATTTAGAAGAGATTATAACAGTTTATATAGAGGAATTCAAGAGTTTTTACCCACTCAAACTGACCCTAATTATGAACAGAGAATTGAGACTTTATTTTCAGCGGTATCGAGAACAATTCCTCCCACTTCAAAACATTATAACTTATTTGGTATTGACACAACTCCCTGTCCACGACGGTTTGCCGAAACGTTAGCGGATAAAACCTTTATTCATTACCCCAATCCAATTAAGGGAAATAAACCCATTAATATTGGACATTGTTATTCCGTTGTCTGCGCTTTACCTGACCAAATAGACACAGAAAAAGTCCCTTGGGCTGTCCCCTTATCAGGAGAGCGAGTCCCCTCTAAACATAAAGGAGTAAATCAAGGCAATCAACAACTAAAAAAAATCTGGCAAAGTTCTTTATTTTCTGATAAATTATCTGTCTTAGTGGCTGATAGTGACTACAGCCAAAAGGATTTTATTGGGGAACAAGTTAAGCATGAAGACGTAGTTACTATTACAAGAGTTAGAAGTGACCGAGTTTTTTATCGTCAATTTATTCGGGACCCAAATCAAGCCAAAACTTCGGGACATCCCCGTTGGGATGGGGATAAATTTGACCTTAAAGATGACCAAACTTGGACTGAACCTGATGAAGTTCATCATGTTCCCTTTACAACGAAAAAAGGTCGTCAATTAACAGTGACTATTTCGGGATGGAAACAGATGTTAATGAGAGGAACTAAAAACTATAAAATGAACAATCACCCCTTTACTTTACTCCAGATTGTTGTCAGAGATCAAGAAAGAAATAGTATTTGGAAACCTATGTGGCTTATTGTTATTGGTTCTCGGCGCGATGAGTTAAGTTTAGTTGATTGTTATCAGTGTTATCGACAACGTTATGACATGGAACATCTTTTTCGATTTGGTAAACAAAGATTATTGATGACATCTTATTTAACTCCCGATGTACATCATGAAGAAAATTGGTTTAAACTAACACTTCTTTCTTATGTAAATTTGTGGGCTGCCAGAAAATTAGCTGTGGTTTTACCCCGTGATTGGGAACAGTATTTGAAGACTAATAAATCCATCAAAATCACCCCTAGTCTAGTTCAAAGAGACTTTTCAAGAATAATTACGACCTTGGGGACTTTCGCCAAATTTCCCAAACGTCGAGGTTTTTCTTCCGGACGTATTAAAGGTTACAAAAAAGCCCCACGAACTCGTCATGATGTTATCAAGAAAGGGAGCAAAAAATCAACTGAAAACTTAAAAGCTCCTTAGTTTTCCTCAGAATCTATAGATTAGCCCTATTTGTCAGCCAATTTTATTGACTGATACAGAGCCGATATTTTGGGATTTTAGTTTAGCGTAAAATATACGCTAACAAACTTTTTTTGTCCAAAGTCCAAGTTAAAGATAGGAATAATTAATTGCTCTTTGACTTGCAGAGCTTCTAAACTCTCTCGGTATTCAGAGTCTTCGGTGATAGCGTCTAGTTGTTCGATAGTCCATTCTTCTGTTGATAGGTTTACTTGTAACTCTTGTAATAAAGTTGCAGGAACCATTTCAATATGATCCTCTTGTTCTAAAACAGAGGTAAAACCGGCCCCAAGCGCTTCATACTTCACTTGGCCTCGATCATCTTGATCAAAACAATAGATAAAAAGACGATCCAATTTAACTAAGCTTTTTGCTCCCTCTAACCCTTGATAAAACCAACGCTCTAAGGCCAGGGGATCAAGGGTTTGAGTGGAAGAAAGTTCGGCTAAAAAGCGAAACATTTCCGTTTTTTCCTGTAAACCTTGTTGATGAGTGGCAATGTTCCCCGCCATCTCATTGAAATAGCTTCCTAACTCTCCTACTTCATCTTTAGATAGACTATCAACTCGAGCATGATAGTTACCACTAGCAAACTGTTGGGTGACTTTTTGTAAGCGTTTAATGGGTTTGGTGATAGCTTCGGCGATGACTCCGGCTACCATTCCCACAATCCCCAAAACCATCAATGATAAACTCAGTTGTAGCATTAAACTATCTTTGAGGATTCTATTTAATCCTAGTTCGGGATCACCATAAAATAAAACGGCCACTTCATCCCCGTTATTGTTAGGAAGGGCTTTGGCTGCGAGAGTGTAGCTATGATCATTAAGATATCCTCTTTCTGCCACAGGTTGGCCTTGAGCTTCCACTGCTTGTTTGAGGATAGATGTATTAGGAGGTAAGGGGGTGTTAAAGTTAGAGTCCCTTAATTCGGTTTTTTCAAAGGCAGTGGCCAAGGAAAATTGTTTATTTTTGGGATCATAAAGATAGACAGCACTATAACCTACATCTTGAAAAGTCTCTACGGTTTTTTGAACAATATCTGAATTCCCGTTGACAATATCCCCAAAAATAAGAGTGCCAATCACAGTTTGTGTTCCGGGTAGTTTCACAGGGGTAATGGTATAACGGATCAAGGCATCTTGGCTGGTTAGTCCCGCCGGTAGAGGGGCTTTTTCCTTGATTAGTTCTTGCCAACTAATTAATTCACTAGTACGAATTTGTCTTTGTTGTTTCATGGCCTGGCTGACTAACCCTTGAGGTTTAAATACTTCCCCTTGACGTTGGCCATTAGCATTGGCAATAATTCGTGAATTTTTATCGACTAAAGTAACAAATTCTAGACCATAAAGTTTTTGTTCATTTTTTAAAATAGATTCTAATTGAGTGCGAATTTCGGGGGGTAAAGATTGTCCTTGATTTAAAATTTTGCGTAACTGCTCACCGCAACAAAAAAGTCTTATTGAAAAGCACTACAAACAACATCAGTTGAGTCAACAAAAATATAAGCCCTGTGATTTAGCGTAAAATTTAAGCTAATTTATTACGGCTATTTTAATGACTAACATTCCCAGAATCAAGTCTTTTAAAAACCTCAAATAAAAACAACAATATGAGAAAAAAAATAGTAAGATAGTTTTTTGTTAGCGGAGATTATCCGCTAACCCTGTGTATTTTTGTGCAGAGAGATAGGGCGATCAAGAAAAATCTATCCCCCATCGGCTCCGGAGCCTTTTACATCTCTAATCCTGGGGGACTCCGACCAGCTAATGACAATAATTCGCATAATTGGACAATGGCATTTTGCCCCTGTAATCTCATGGTCTCTAAAAAACTGAACATTTGGGTGACTAACTCTGCACCCCAGTCGCTTCTTGCTCCCCCACTTACTTTGCGGTGAATGACAACGGGACGTAAAGCTCTCTCAGCATCATTATTATCTGGTTTGACTTCAGGATAAGTTAGAAAGGTGAACCACTCTTCCCAATGACGTTTGAGACGGTTAATCAATCTTTGTGCATCATAAGGCCATCCTTTTTTGGGAGTTGCTTTAAAAATCTTTTGCAGTGAGTTCTCGACTTCTGGGTGATTTCCACACTTGAATATACCTGCTTTTCCAATTATTCCCCCCTTTTTAAGGGGGGTTAGGGGGGATCGTAAGGGATCTCCTTTATCAGAAATCACCCTGTTCTTTTGGAGCCTAAGTCTTCAAGGGTTAAATTTCGACCATGATAATGACGATAATGGATACGGGCGGTTGCTAAAACTTGCTGTACATCGGCAGCAAGTTCTCGATTCGCTTGAAAACGACTGGTTTTAAGGGACTCTAACTCTCGTTCTAAATGTGCCAGACATTTCTGTTTGGCCATCGCACTTTGTCTAAAGTAGGCACTATAGCAGTCACTGGTGAGGATGCCCTTAAAATCTGCTCCTAACAATTTCTCGACTTCTGCGGAGCTTCTAGTGGGAGCCAACATCAACACACAGACCTCATTTGATGTGGCTACCCAAACCCAATACTTGATGCCATCGATGCAATAACTGGTTTCGTCAACACATCGGATTCCTGGCTGCTGGATGTACTTTAACCACTGTTGGGTCAAGGGTTCTAAACCTTCTTGAAACCATTTGTGCATTTTGGCAAGGCTCCCTTGAGAAATGGGAATGCCAAAGACATACTCTATAAAATGTTCCTGTTTACGCCATGTAAGATTACCCCCATAGCCAAGCCAGCCCACGATGCTACTTAATCGCGCCCCATAACTGAATCCTTCTTTAACTCCCAATGGAACAGGACTGTAATCTGACCATCCACAACTAGGACATTTATAGAATCCGCGACGATATTCCCTGATTTCTATGGGTTGGTCTACTACTTCAGCCACTTGCTGGACTTTTTCGGGAACTACTTCATCTCGTTCCACTGAACCCCCACAAACAGGACAGTTTTCTAGTTCTAAAGGGACTATCTTATCGGGCTGACCAAAACCATTACGGGTCTTCCCTGGGTGGTCATATTTTGGTCCGCGTTTAAATCCTTTTTTGCGTTTCTTTTTGTCAGAAGGCTTTTTTAGTTGGTCTGATGATGGGGGGACTGAACTGTTTTTTGAGTTACGGTTTTTTAGCTTATCTCTCTCTTCTTTCAATTTTTCAATTTCTTGCTGTTGTGTAGAGATTTGTTGTTGTTGCTGGTCAATCAGTCTTTGTTGAAGAGATAACTGTTGTTGTGCCTTGACTAGCCACTCAATCATGAAGACATTGTTCGCCAACTGTTCATCGGCGATAGCTCTAACTAGCTTTGAATCAATGGTAGCATTTGTGGTCATAACCCCCACTATACATAAAAATCCCCGATTTTACCTTTATGTTGTCAAGACAGATTCTTTATTGCGGTGAGCAATTACAATTTTGCTGGCTTCAACAATGGTAGGATGTTCTGCCTGGGCGGTAGCTCCTAAGCCCATTTTGTCTAAATCGGTATTATAATTGAGTTCTGTAACGGCTAATTGAGATTTTGTTTGGTACATTAAATGAGAGCGTAAGCTACCCACTAAAGAGCTTGAACCTAATCCAATTAATCCCCCTAATGCTATAAAAATTAGCGCGGTTATCATTTGAGTTTTACGACTAATGGGCAAGTTATAAAACTGCTCAAGTAGTGGCAAATTAGAAAAAGAGGGAGAGCTAGAGGTGGCTATGGTTTTGGAGGATAGCTCAGAAGATAAGGAGGGTTTATCCCTGGTAGTAGAAGGTTGAGAAACTGGCTTAACAGGAGTTTGCATAGCGATTAACAATTAACAATTTCATTGAGGGATTAACTTAATCCGTTGACTATCAAAAAAAGATTAATCTTCTAAAGGTAAATTAATCAAAATTCCTCCCATTACATCCCCAACCTTAAACACTTTACTGGGATAACGTTGTTTATGGATGGGATGTTGATTATGACAGTCCATGCAGGCAGCAGAAACAGCTTTATCAGGATAAAGAGCGGAGAAGTATTTTTTACCATCTTTGACCTGATAATCTTTATAAGGTAAGCCCGTATCTAAAACCTCTTTCATCGCTTTTTTCTCAAAATCAGTGTTGGGAATATTATTGCGATTGAGACTCCAAGGGGAAATAGCCCCATAACTAAACTCGCTATTTTCTGAGGCTAATTCCGAACTCATGCGAAACATTTGTGCTGGTAAGGGCAAAGCTTTCTCCTGTTGCCAGTGTTCAGAAGCCCTAACAACATTTTCATCTTTGAGTCGTTGTACAACATATTTACCATAAATGGTGCGTTCAGACTTGATAATGCGGTAAATATAATCAGTCACCAGATCGGGAGGCACTTTGGCTCCCATCTGCTGGGCTTCAAGGGTGCCACAAGAGACCACTACAAACCAACTGGCAACGCCAAGTAGGATCAAGGTGATTAGGCGGAAGGGGAATTTTATTACTCTTAACTTTTGGATTAATTTCTGTATCATTGTTCTTTGGGGGAGAGGGGGGACGGGGTGACTGGGGAGACTGGGAGAGGGGGGACGGGGAGACTGGGGAGACTGGGAGAGGGGGAGACTGGGAGAGGGGGAGACTGGGAGAGGGGGAAAGATAGAATTTTGATGTTTCTTTATTCTTAATTCCCCATATTGCTACTTAACTTTGAACTGTCGGACACTTTCTTGTAGGGACTGAGCAACGGCTAACAGTTCTCGGAAAGAGTCGGACACTTGGGCTGCTTCGCTGGAGGTTTTATCGGAGATGGCTGCCACTTGACTCATGGTTTGGGTCACCGTTTGACTGGTTTGGGACTGTTCAATGGCAGAACGGGTGATGGCTTCGACCAATTCACTAAGGTGATTTCCGAGAAAGCTTTTCCCATAGGGGGTAATCGCTTGGACTAAAGGCTTTCAAGAAATAAAAGGAACAGAGAGTTAGCGGATCTTGGTACACAACTTTAAAATTTCATAATTGGCTTGTCTGAAAAAACAGAAGAAATAGATTAAAATGAAGAGGTAAAAAGATTAGAGAGAGTAAATTGAAGCTAAAACAGACAAATAATCCCTTAACCCCGTCGATGGTCGATGATTTACGTTTAGCAGCCTCAAAAATGACGGGAGCAGAGCGTCGTTCATTTCAAGCTGAAATGTGTCTCAAGTATTGTGGAGGAGGTGCCAGACAAACCGAAATCGTGTTTGGTTGGGGGAGAAAAAATGTTCAACTTGGATTACATGAAAAACGAACTGGGATAGTGTGTTTAGGATTACAATCAGTCAATAGTGGATGTAAAAAATGGGAGGAAAGATACCCAATAGTTACCCAATCATTGAAAGAAATAGCCGAAGCTCACGCACAACAAAACCCCACATTTAATAACCCCATTGCCTATACAAGATTAACGGCGGCTGAAGCCATTAAACAATTAAGAAATCTAGGATATAATGGAGAGGAGGTTCCTGCTGCTTCGACAATGGCAGATATTTTAAATCGTTTGGGCTATCGATTAAGAAAAATGGTAAAAGCTAAACCTAAAAAAAAATCTCGGAGACGGACGCTATCTTCGAGAATATAGAGAAAAAAGATAGAAAAAAATACCCTTCTGTGAAACGTTTAAGTATGGATTGTAAAGCAACTGTGGAAATAGGAGAATATTCACGTGGCGGACAAACCAGAGGTTATAATCAAGCTCAAGATCATGATATGGGAACTAAAGAAAAATACGTTCCTTGTGGGATTGTAGATGAAGATACAGGGCAACTTTATGTAACTTTTGGAAGTGCTTATAAAACGAGTGATTTCATGGTAGATAACTTGGAGCAATGGTGGACAAGTCTGAGTATAACTGAAAAGCAGCAACTAGAGAACATCCAAATTAAAGTTGATAATGGAGCAGAAAATAGTGGAATAAGAAGGCAATTTTTGAAGAGAATGGTAGAGTTTGCCGACCAAACTAAGAAATCTATTCAATTACTATATTTTCCTCCTTATCACAGTAAATATAATCCCATAGAAAGATGTTGGGGAATTTTAGAGAGGCATTGGAACGGAACACTTCTGAGAAATGCTCAAACGATGTTAGCTTGGGTAAAAACTATGACATGGAAAGGCTTAAATCCGATAGTTAAGTTAAGTAAAAAAGTTTATCAAAAAGGCATTTCTTTAACGAAAAAAGAGATGAAGGAAATTGAGAAACGTTTAGAACGTAATCCTCACTTACCTAAATGGGATATTTTGATTAGACCCAGTTAGTCTAAAAAGTTAATAAGAGTGTAAAATTAAGTGAATTTCCTTTTTAAAAATAGTCAAAGCTAATTTAAAAGTTAGCGTATTTCTTTCTTTTAGATAGGGAGGTTTTTGTTCGCGGAAAGTATCCGCGAACAACTTTTTATTTTTCCCTTTTCGCTTATTTGAGATGTTCTACAAACAGATTCTGAGAATGGGTGGGAAACTTTTTCTTGGAAATCACCTAATTTGAATACTAGCGACGGTGATCTGATTGAGACTTTTACGGGTTTCATCCACTAATTTTGTCCCTGTTACCACCTGCTCTGTCCCTGCTTCCATAGCTGCTACTACTTCGTTGGTTTCTGCTTGAATATCAGCCACTAGGGTTTCAATTTCTGCTGTCGCTTCGGCAGACTGACGGGCAAGCGATCGCACTTCATCGGCAACCACCGCAAAACCTCTTCCTTCTTCCCCTGCGTGTGCTGCCTCAATGGAGGCATTCAAAGCGAGTAGGTTGGTTTGATCGGCAAAACTGCTAATTAAGTTGACCACCTTAGAAATTTTCTGGGAGGACTCCCCTAACCGTTTCACTTTCTTGGCGGTTTCTGCTACCGTCTGACGAATGGCCATAATGCCGTCTACTGTACGGTTCATGGCTTCTTCTCCCTGTTCTACGGTTTCAGCAGCTTGTTGTACGGTGGCTTCGGCTAACTCTGCGTTGGCTGCAACAGCACTAATAGAGGTGTTCATGACTTGCAGTTTATCCAATGCCGCAGAAACATCCTGTGCCTGTTCAAAGGCTTCTTGGGATAGGGAACGAATAGCTGAGTCGTTCTGCTCGGTTGTTTCAGAGAGTTGTCCGGTGGCGTTTTGTACCTGGTTAACGATTTTTCTCAGGTTTTCGATGGTGGCGTTATAGGAGTCGGCAATAGTCCCGATTTCATCTTCTGTCACCTTAGCTCGAATGGTAAGATCCCCTTGAGAAACAGGATCTACTTCCATCAGCAATTCTAATGCCCGTCGTTGTAGTTTTTCTTTGGCGATTCTTTGTTCTTCCTCTGATTTTTTCTGTTCTTCGAGCAGATCAGCCCTTTCTAGAGCAAAGCCGATCTGAGTCCCTACTTGGGAGAATAAACTAATTTCCGAGGGATTCCAGTTTCTCGGGCCTGAGCATTGGTGGGCAATATATAACCCCAATAATTTTCCTTTACGAAGGATCGGTACTACTAAATTAGCCCGCACTTGGAAGGGTTCGAGTTCATTGAGGTGACATTCGGTTAATCCTGCGTTATAAATATTTGGAGTAGCTTGTACCCGACCTTTAAGGTATTTATCCACGAATTTATCGGCGAAACAGGGGTCAAGAATTTGGGCGTTTATAGCTTTGGTATAACCGTCTGCTACATCTTCGGCCACAATGGTTCCTAGGAATTTTTCGTCGAAGGTATACACAATAACCCGGTCGGTTTTCAGGGAACGACGCATCTGTTTAACCGCTACCTGCATAATTTCTTCTGTGGTGAGGGCGGTGGCGATGCTCACGGTAATATTCCGTAACTGTTGAGAGAGTCTGGCATCCAGTCGTTGTTGTTGCTGTAGGGTAACACGCTCGATAGTAACGTTTAACTGTTCAGCCACACGCTGCATAAAGTTGATTTCTTGGTCTTGCCATTGATGAGGTTGTTTGCAATGATGGGCGATCAATAAACCAAACACATCTCCTTGCTTGATAATGGGAAGCACTAAATTAGCTTGGATCTGCAACTGTTCCATCAGTTGATGATGTTCGGGATGAAACCCAGCTTCATGGACATTATCCGTGGGAACAACTCGCCCTTGACGATATTCTTCCATGAGTTCCGGGGGAATACAGCGATCGCTAATTTCCAGTTCTTTGGCACTGGGATAACCCGAAGCAACGGATTCATGGGAAATAAAGGCATTGCCATCGAAATTAAATTGATAAATCACCACTCGATCAACTCTTAACATCCCTCGTAACTGTTCCAAAGTGTGATCTAAAATTTGTTCTAATGCTTGGCGATCGCTAATAAAAGTACCAGCGATTTCCGCCAGGAGGTTTGCTTGTTGGCTGGAGATGGTTTGTTTTTCTACTAAGCTATAAATCCGTTGACTCATGGTGTTGATGTTCTCTGCTAAAACACCCAGTTCATCATCCCCGGAGGCTTCTATTTCCACACTTAAATCCCCTTCACCAATTTTTTTCACTGCACCAGTAACACGGCGTAGAGGACTGATAATTTGTTCAGAAAGGAGAATAGCGGCAGTTCCAGCTAACCCGGCAGTGATTAAGGTTCCTAAAAAGATGGCGGAGAGGAGTTTTCTCTGGGGACCGAAAACCTCGGCACTATCCAGGGCACTCACCCCATTCCATCCTAAGTCGCCGTAACCATCGATTTCAGGAAGGGGGGCTAAGGCTAAGAATTGCTCCCTATCAATGGCTGCCCCGGGTTGTTTTTGATTGGCAAGGGCGCTGTAAACGGAGAATAAAGAGGGGGCTTGGACAGCTTTTTGCTCAGACTGCTGGGCGTTTTCATCCACTTGCCCTGCACTATTAATGGAGGTGACTTGTACTCCTTGAGGAGCAAGAAATACGTCTTGATTCTCATTAACTAAATAAATATCTTCTTTGTTTTCATGGGATGCGTGATCACCTTCTTGTTTAATAACTTTTTGCAGATTTTTCACCGGCATTCGTGAACGAATGACTCCAATTATCTCCCCTGTCTGACTATCCTTGACTGGAGCAGCAAAATAAATATTAAAAGTTCCTTCCGTAGTGGAAATAAGAGGTTGGCTAATGACAGCAGATTTTGTGTTAATAACATCTTTAAAGTAACTGCGATCGCCATGATTTTTCAAAGGAGTGCCTTGAGATTGGGCTATAACATCGCCTTTTAAGTCAAAGACAGCGATGCTATCATAAAATTGATAAATATTGGCATAACGATCTAAAACTTTTTGTTTATCTTGAGGAGAAAGACTATTTCTTAACTGAGCTTGGCTAAAAGTGTTGACGGTAGCCAAGGCTTGGATATCAATATAGCGATCGCTCATAAAACGAGAGACTTTATTACTCAATCCCTCGATCTGGGCGGTTTCCGATTCTTCAATCTGACGATAAAGAATGTCGCTAGAAATTTTATAGCCTAAAGATCCCACCATCACAACTGGCATAACACCAATGACTGTCGCTGCTAGGATACTTTTGGAACGTAGGGTTAAACGTTGCCACCATTGAATGACAGGCCAATGGTGCCAAGGGGGCGAGATGGTTGGGGATGGTTCTCTAGGAGGCTCAGGTGAGGGATAAACTTGGTTTTCAATGCTTAAGATAGGAGTTTCCGATGTTTCGCTTTCAGAGGGATCTGGGGATTGATTATCTACTAAAGAAACCGCCTGATCAACAGAACCATTGTGGTTGTTATTATCTTGAGGATTAGGGTTAGGTGAAATCTGAGTCATTGTCTTAACCAAAGAATGAATATCAATAAACGGGTACAATACCGCTACGAGAGTGGCAATACTAACAGAGGGAAGCCCAAAAAAATCTGTATAATTTAGAAAATAAGTGCTATGTGCAATACAATAAAAGGGATCTTTTAACGGGTTGCTTCAATCATTAAGAGGTTTGAGGCATAGCGGATAAAATCGCTTCTGGTTCGAGTACCACCCACATTTCTTGACCTGGTGGTAACCAATAACCTCGCAGAAAAGGGGCTAAACTGGAGCTAATGGCTGAGCCGAAAGAGGATTGAATTTCCTTGGGGTTACACCATTCAATATCGTCAACCCCAGTAACCACTGCTCCTAAGTGCTGAAGTTGAGCTTTAGGTACTCTTTGGGATGCTTTCCCGCCATGGAGGACAATGCTACGATAAATAGGGGTAACTTGAGGTTGTTGATGCCAAGGGGTTAACCCTAGTAAGGCCCCCAAATCGACGATCCAGAGAATTTCTCCTCGCCAGTTATAGACTCCCATTACCCAAGGAGGCATTTCCGGGATAGGAACGATTTGACCGAGGGGAATGGTAATCACTTCGGTGAGTTGGGTAACGGGTAAAAGTAGGGTGGTGTCTGGGGCTAAGCGAAATCGCAAAAATTGTTCTAGTTGCTCGGGGTTTTGATTGTTTAGGGTGGTTGTGGCAAGGTTTGTTTGAGAAAATTGAGGTTGAACCACAATGGCTAACTCCTGATAACTTTAGGGGATAAGTTCTTGAATGGTGTTCAAAAATGTATCTTGATCGATGGGTTTGGGAATATAAGCATCTGCCCCTTGTCGTTTTCCCCAAAATTTGTCCATATCGGTGTCTTTTGTCGAACACATAATGATGGGAATTTTACTGGTACGTTCTTCGGCTTTAATCTCTCGACAAATCTCAAAGCCACTCCGTCCCGGTAAAACTACATCGAGAACGATGAGATCAGGGAGTTTCTCATTCAATTTTTCTAGTCCTTCTTCGCCACTGGTGGCGACATCAGGGGTAATTCCTGCTAGTCCTAGATAGCCGGTAGTAATTGCTATTTCTGTCGAAGAATCGTCGATAATAAGGACAGTTCCCATGATTATTTTTACCTCAGTTAATGATTGATTAGATGTATTTGATCCGAATTCTCTACTATTAGATTTCCCTTAAAGCCAAGGAAAGTAACATTTTTGAACCATAAGGTTGCGAAAATTTACAAATAGAAAAAAGTTGTCCTGAATGCTTAGGCGACACTTTCTTCCTTGAGATGTTTGCGAATGGCACCTAAAACTAAGTCGGGGTTAACTGGTTTACTCATAAAGTCCGTTGAACCCACCATTTTGGCCCGAACTCTGTCCACAATACCGTCATTTCCTGTGAGAATAATGATCGGGGTATGACGGAAAAAGGAGAGCTTTCTCAGTTGTCCACAAATTTCGTAACCGTTGGCGTTGGGCATCACCAAATCTAAGAAAATCACGGCTGGTTTACGGGCTAAGAGAATGGAGATCGCTCTTAGTGGGTCGTTAATGCCCAAAAATTGATAGTTTGCCCCCACCAAGATTTTCTCTAGGGTTTGACACATCAAGGGACTGTCATCGACACAGGCCACCAAGGGACCGGGGGAAACTTCTGAGGTGCTTACAGTGGGGGTTCCTGAGGGAGGAAGGGAAACTGGAGGGGATAAGTCTTCAATAGTGATTAATTCTACTAATCCCATTTGTACATAGGGCAGCAGAGAACTGGTGACGGTAACTACATCTCTCTTCATACGTATGGAGAGATCCCGTAGGGTTTGATTCCCATCTAGGAGTTGTTTTAAGGTTTGATAAACTTGGGGGGAAGTCCGTTGTTGCAACTCGTCGGCCTGGCGAATAATGGGGGCTGAGTTGGGAGAGCGATCGGCTACTTTTGCTCCTTGCCAAGCTTGCCATTGTTTTTGTGCTTCGTTAATCAGTTGATCAGCATCAATCAAAACTAATCGAGTCGAGAGCAAATTGTCTTGTCTGAGATCACAAGTTACTTCCATGCTTTGGGTTATATCAAATAGCACTTCGATAATTAGGGTTTGCTGAAAAAGTTTCTCCAAAATTTATGCCACTTTTGACCAAGAATTTTCTGACAAATCAATAAGTTTTAGTACATAAAAATTGTTTAAAGTATAATCAAAATTAATGAAAGGCGGTTTGATGAGTTCCTCTGTTCTATTGTTAGTAAATAAGGACAAAAAAAGCGACAAAAACTGCCTCAGAAGTTTAGAAAGATTGACAACTAAAAATGTAATAGCAATAGATGTAATGGAGGGTTCAGGGAGTTTTGTCATCACGAGATTTAGGCTAAATCTTCGTTTAGCTTGTCCAAACTTTCCCTCAATAGCATTACGGAGGCATTCATCGGAGTGGGCTTGTTTCTTTTCTTCTTCACTGACATTTTTCGGAGGTCTTCCTAACTTCGGACCACTGATTCTTATCCCTCTTTCCTTACACCAATTTCTGTTTTCCCTAGTTCGATAAATTTTATCTACATGGACGGATTCGGGATAATAGCCAAACGTTTCTTTATACTTTTCTACTTGTTCTTTTAAATGACAAGATTCATTGAAGTTTTCCCAACTTATTTTGTCTAGAAACACATAGTTATCTACACAGCTTACTGAGAGTTTAGCTCCAAACTCTATTGGTTTTACTGCTTTTCCCCTCACTATTGGACGAATATACGGTTGAGTTAAACTTACAATTCTTTGAGGAACACTCTGGGTCTTATTCTCCCACATTGACTGTTGTTGTTCATAAACTTTTTTGATAGTCTCTAGACAATTTTTCTGTCTTTTACTCAGATTTTCCAGGGAAGCCCCAGCTTGAATTAAGTCTTCTATATTTCCTAAATTTTTCTTAAGGTATTTTAACTGTTTCCCGATAGCTTTTCTTCTTTCTTGATAAGATACTTTTCGTTTTTTAGCTACTTTTAAGTATTCCTTTCTAGCAATTTTTCTAGAAGTTCTCGGCTTTTTTCTCAATTTTACTCTTAATGGTTTATAAAGATTATCTATTATTCTTTCTGTCTCAATTCTGGCTTGATTTAATATGCCTAAATCCGTTGGGTATTTGATGTCTGCTGGCGCACAAGTCGCATCTAAAATTAGTTTACCTTTATTTTTTATTTTTTCTCCTTTTTCTTGGAGACAATCCTTTTTTTTTACTTCTTTATCACTCTTGTCTATTTCTCTTTTTACTATTTTTTTATTGATTTTGTTTATCAATTCTCCATCAATTCTTTTCCTAAAATGAACTAGCATTGAAGATTCCAGTGGTGGCTCTTGTTGATAACAATTTAAACCTATAAAGTATTGTAGATAGGGATTTTCTCTAATCTGTTCTATAGTTTCTCTATCACTTGTTCCTAATTTTTCCTTAATAATTAATGTCCCTAATGCCATTCTAAATAGTTTGGCTGGCGCACCTTTTTCTGCTGAAAAAAGTTTAGCATATTCTTCCTCAAAATCATCCCAAGGTATCAACTCTGCCATGATTACCCAACGATTATTGGGGGACAATTTGCCCTCGAAAGGTAATTCAAATTTTTCTGGGGGCGGTAAAGGTTGCTCCTCTTTTCGATACATTTGTTCTTGACCAACAACTGGGAGGTGTTTCTACCAATTATAGCGGTTTGTAGCCGACAAAGCTTATCTTTTTTGCGATCGCGAATATGGGTGTAACCTTTTAAAGAATAGGGTTTTGCTTTTATTCAGCAAACCCTAATTACCGAACGAATCATTCTGGCGGCTTGTTCTCGACTAATCTTTTGTTGTTCCACCCACAAACACAGCAGTTGATATTCCCAACATAAACGGAAGTCTTGATTGCCTAGACTGGCTAAGTCTAGTTGTAAAGAGGATAATTGATTAGCTATTTCGGGCAAATAACGGGCGATATGTCTTCGCCACCGTCTCACGGGATGTGTTCCCCCGGTAGCATACATAATTCGCCCTAAATACAAATAAAAGAACCATGTTTCCTGTCTACTATTGGTTAAAACCAGTTGACTACTAAATCTAGGTTGTTTGAGGCTATCAAAAAACCCTGCTTGTCTTGAGGCTGTAAATTCTGGTATGGAAATTGGGGTTTGATGAGGATAGGCAGCTGTCATCATTACATCTTGAATAAGGTGAGTAATCACACTGTTACAGTTATAGAGTTCCCTCAATTTCCGAAAAAATAACATCCAGGGGAGTGGGGAGACTGGGAGACTGGGAGACTGGGAGACTGGGAGACTGGGAGACTGGGAGACTGGGAGACTGGGAGACTGGGTGACTGGGAGACTGGGAGATGGGGAGACTGGGAGATGGGGAGATTGGGAGAGGGGGAGATTGGGAGACTGGGCATTACCCACCTTACGGAAACAGCCGGTAAATTATGGAAAACTTTATCAGAAATTTTAGGGTAAGACGTTAATAAGTCTAATTTGAAATCAAGTATTAAAGGATGGGTGATTGTATTCGAGATTTAGAAATTATTGCCAAAGCCGCATCTGGGGAAGAATTGCCTAATCGTATTCAATATTTACCCTTATGATCAACAACATTCAAATTTTAACTATTTTCTTTTTCTGCTTCTAATTTAGGTATTAAATAAAGATTTTGTAATAATACTCCTGCCCCTGCAACCCACGGAGGAAGAATTAAAGCACCTAAAATTCCTAATAGTTGAACCCCACTTAAAACTGCTAATAATTGATATAAGGGAGGTACATTAACCGAAGAACCCACTAACAAGGGATCAAGGACATAAGTTTCTAAGTTTTGGATAATTAGAAAGAGTAATAGTACCCAAAGAAATAACCATCCTCCTTGAGCAACGGCTACAATTAAAGCAGGAATTGAACCTAAGACGGGACCAAAGAAAGGGATTAAATTGGTAATTCCGGCAATAGTTCCTAACCCTAAAGCAAACTCACCTATTCCTAAAAATTTTAACCCTAAACTAACTGCTAAACCGAGAATAAAAGAGACTAATAATCTTCCTTGAATATAGCCTCCCATTCTTTGACTAACTGGTATTACTTGCGCTTTTAATTGATCATTCCAACGAACAGGAAATAAACTAACAATCCCATTAATTAATTTTTGGGAACCTGATAACATATAGCCCGATAATAGGATAGCCAAAAAGACGTTTAAAACTCCTCCTACAATACCCCTTGTTATATCACTGACCCCAATTAATAATTTTTGACTTGATTTGAATGTCCAAGAAATAACTGATTGTAAATTGAATTGTTGATTAATAAAGTCAAGTATGTCTGGTTCTGTAAAACCCTTTTCTGTCATAAACAATTGAATCTGTTTATTCAAAGTTTCTATATAGAGTGGGAGTTTTTCTAACAAAAGTTGAAGCTGTGCTACTATAGTTGGTCCCAATAATAAACCTATTCCTGTTAATACTAATATCAACATCAAATAAACAGAAATAACAGAAAACCAACGAGGAACTCCAATATTTTCAACACTTTTAACTAAAGGACTCAAAGTAGATGCAATCACAATGGCAATCATCAAAATAATAATTAATCCTTTAAGTTGCCATAATAATAATAGCAAAAAGGCAGCACTACCAATGATTAATAAATTAGATAAAGAGAGGGATATTTTTTGTCTAGGAATCATAATTTAAAATGCTAATAGGTTGTAAACTTTCAGCAGGGGTGAAGTTGAAAATGCGAGAATAAAAATAGAACTCGCCATCTAAAGCATACTTGATGTTATCAGCTTGTCGAAACCCATGTTGTTCCCCTTCAAAGGGAACATAAGCAACAGGAATTCCCTTGTTTTTAAGAGTATAAAGCATCATTTCTGCTTGGTTGGGAGGGACTACTTTATCCTCTAAACCTTGGAAAAATATAACAGGACAACTTAATTTATCTGTATAATTAATAGGCGATCGCTGTTCATAAATTTCTTTTTCTTCGGGATATTTACCAATTAACCTATCTAAGTAACGGGATTCAAATTTATGGGTATCTTTTGCCAATGATTCTAAGTCACTGACACCATAATAACTGGCTCCTGCTTTAAAAGTATCATCAAAAGTTAAGGCAGCTAAAGTAGTATAACCACCCGCACTTCCCCCAGAAATAGCTAAGCGATCTCCGTCTACTTTACCTTGAGCCGCTAAATATTTTGCCCCATTAATACAATCATTAACATCAACAACACCCCAATTTTTATCTAACCGTTGACGGTATGCTTTGCCAAACCCTGTACTTCCCCCATAGTTAACATCAAGATAACCAAAACCTCGACTGGTCCAATATTGAATTTTTAAGCTAAAACTAGGAGTAGCTGCTGCGGTGGGACCCCCATGACTTTTAACTAATAAAGGGGGCAACTCTCCATTAGAAAAACTATAATCTTTATTCTTCGGAGCATAATACCAAGCATAAGCTGTTAATCCCTTCTCTGTGGGAAATTCAATGAACTCTGGTTCTGAGAAATAGCCACTATCAACATCAATATTACTAGAAGTCTTTAATACTTTAGTTTGACTTAAATTCAAATCTAAATAAACAACCGATGTAGGTTCTATTGTCGATGAACCAAGGAATACAACCTTTTTATCTTGACTACGAAGAGAAGCTATATTACTGTAAGGAAGTTCTAAAATACTCAGTTGTTTATCAGGTATATTTAAAGTGCCTAAATACCAACGTCCATCTTGAGTATAAGTACAAAGAATTTCTTGCTCTGATGTAAAGGTATAAGTGGATAATCCAAACACCCAATGAGGGTAAGAGAATTCAGCAGTCAGAGGAAAAATAGGTGCGTTATTAGCATTAGATTGGTAACAGTAAAGATTAGCCCAACCAGATTGATCACTGACGTAATATAATTGGCCACCTGGTGACCATTTCGGTTCATTAATAGACTCATCTATATACCCTGCGATACATTGTATATCCTTTAATGAGCCATTACTTTCGATATTACCTAACCATAATTTTGTTCCATCCCAAGGCATATTAGGATGATTCCAACTAATCCAAGCGAGTTGTTTTCCATCGGGACTTAAACGGGGAGAAGAATAAAAATCATCTCCTTCTATTAGAGGTGTGATTGCTCCTGTATTGATATCAATAGCAACAATTTTGTTTTCACATTCTTGATCAGCATGACTATGATCTTCACACACACTAATTAGGCGATTATTAGCGACATCCAAGACAAAATCAGCGTAACGAAGTTGATTCTCAGGGGTTAAAGCTTTGGGATCTTCATTAGGTAACTTTTGATAAAGACGTTGATCTTGAAAATTAACAAAATAAACAACCCCATCATTAACTAAAAAAGAACCTCCCCCATATTCATGAACACGAGTACGAACATTAAAGGGTTGAGGAGTAATCTCTGTTATTTGACCATCAGGACTATATTTAACTAAGACACTTCGTCCCTTTTCTTGGGGTCTTCCTTCCAACCAATAAATATCATTATTGTCAAAAACTACACCTCCTAATCCAATACTTTGAGCAACAATTAAATCAGAGGTGATCGGTGATTTCCAAGAACCAAAGGGAGCTATTGTAGGTGATGGCATAATAAGAGTTTTAAGGATTCAAAATTTACAATACTTTACCCTAGTTAAAGAGTAGATTAATTTTAGGGAACGTCAAGCTAATAACAAGGGTCAATTATAACGATAATTAACAACAAAAGCACGGGAGTAGTGGCAATGGCTAAAATACGGATAGGATTGTTATTCGGTGGAAGATCAGGAGAACACGAGGTTTCTATTAATTCGGCACAAGCCATTGCCCAAGCTTTGCAAACAGGAGAAAATGACCATAAATACGATGTTATTCCGGTGTACATCCAAAAAAATGGCGTTTGGATCGCAGGAGAAACAGCCGATGAAGTCCTAGAAAGTAAAACTCCTCTTTCTCCGGAAGACACAAACCCTTATCAATTATGGCAGTTTCCTCCAGAACTTCAAGAGGTAGAGGTGTGGTTTCCCGTGTTACATGGCCCCAATGGGGAAGATGGCACCATTCAAGGGTTATTAACCTTAATGCAGGTTCCTTTTGTGGGCAGTGGGGTGTTAGGATCGGCCGTAGGCATGGACAAAATTGCCATGAAAATGGCCTTTGCTCAAGCCGGACTCCCCCAAGTTAAGTATAAGGCCGTTGAGCGATCGCAAGTCTGGTCTAACCCCTGTATTTTTCCTAAACTTTGTGACGACATCGAAGCAGGGTTAGGCTATCCTTGCTTTGTCAAACCAGCTAATCTGGGATCGTCGGTGGGTATTGCTAAAGCGCGATCGCATTCTGAGTTAGAAGCAGCTTTAGATAGTGCGGCCAGTTATGATCGACGTATTGTTATCGAAGCAGGAGTTACGGCCAGAGAGTTGGAATGTGCTGTGTTAGGCAATGATAACCCCAAAGCTTCTGTGGTAGGAGAAATTACTTTTGATAGCGATTTTTATGACTACGAAACTAAGTATACAGAAGGTCGTTCTCAGATACATATTCCTGCTAGTTTACCAGAAAAAGTCATCAAACAAATTCAAGAAATGGCCATACAAGCTTTCAAAACAGTCGACGCTTCTGGTTTAGCGAGAGTGGACTTTTTCTATGTAGAAGAAACCCAAGCAATTTATCTCAATGAAATTAATACCTTACCAGGGTTTACTAAATTTAGTATGTATCCTCAACTGTGGCAAGCAACAGGCATCAGTTTTGAACAATTAGTGGATAAATTAATACAATTAGCCTTAGAAAAATAATAGATAAACGGGGGAGTATGTCAACCTGCCCATGTTTTTAATAGCCATCCGATTACAACCCCTAACCCACCAAAGCGAACAATTTGCCAAAATACCTCCCCTAATAATCCTTGACGAATTCCTTGCCAAAATAGAGTATTGAGGTCTTGATCGGTTAATAAATTAGTTTCTAGCTCAAGGGTTAACTGTTGCAATTCTTCGTTAATTTTCTCTACTTCTGCGGTGTCTTCTTTAGCAATAGTATTTAATCTGTCTTCTAGGTCTAATTTTTGCTTTTGTGACTGTTGAACCTGTTTATGACGTTCTTTGAGTTTGAGCAGCGATCGCTCTACTTCCATCAAAGCGGTTTCAAATTCTTCGTCAGGGTTTGGGGACTGATTAGATTCAATAGAAGACATTCTCGCTACAGTTATTCGCTAAACTTAAGGTAGAGCAGTGTTCAAGTTGCTCTATTTCTATCTTAAACTTAACCATGTCCCCTATGTCCCAAGTTTCTCCAGCCGAGTCACTACAGTCCGCTTCTTCCCTAGAATTAGCGCAAGTTTTAGCACAACAGTTAAGTATTACCCCCAGTGATTGGCACCGTCTTAAAGGCAATCGTCAAGCACAAGCTCAACAGCAACTAGCCACAGCTTTAGTATTTTTACTCAACAATCAACCCGATGAGGCGTTAGCTCACATTAATCAGGCCGCTGGATGGTTAGATCGTTCCATTTCCCCCTTCCTTGTCCTGGCCATGGCCCGAAAAATTAGTCAACCTGATCATCCTTTGCAAAAGGACGGGCTAAGGGTTCTCCGATAAAGATTCCTTGCCCAACCCAAGCCACACTTTTCCAGTAAGCGTGTAATAGGTTATCTCCCTGCAAATAATGATACATAGCTACCCCAGGATGAGGAAATTTCTGGGGAAAGTTACAGGGTTCAATCACCGTTCCATAACTACCCGTGGCACCAGCTTTTAACCACTCAACACTACTCATTTGTCCACTATCGGTAAGTTTTCCGCCAAAAGATGTCAAATGATCAGCCATCGCCCCTGGAATAAACCGATTAGTATCTAATTCTCTTACTTTAGTTACCCCTGTAAAGTAAAATAAAACATCGTTTTTATCTTTTAAAACGTTACCTTGAATCACTTCAATAGGAATTTTATCTGATAATTTTTTAATAATAATTTCGTAAAAATTAGACCGCACATTACGGGCTTTGTCTTTGGTATTCATTAAATATGCAGTTCCTTGAGGATGACTATTATCGGAGGCAATACCCCGATCAATTAACGCTTTTGCCTCTTCAAAACTGCTCCCAGTAATGGCCATAGTGGGACGAATTCTGAAATCAATAAAAGGTTGAGAACGATTACTATTAAAGTAAGGGTTAGGGGCGATCTCTTTACATCCCTTGGCGCAGTGACGAGGATCAAATCCTAGAGCAAAAGCACTGGTAATGGACATACAATCAACTCTGTAGGGTTTTGTCCAAGTTAAGGCATATCCTTGCACATCAGGAGGGGTTAGAGCATCTACTTCTTGTTTAATACGTTTAAAGTCTTCACGGGACAAACTGGTTTCACTGGGGTCGAAAATAACTTCTATTACATGGTTAGCAGGAATATTCCGTTTTTGACGATAATATTGACCGATCTGAACACTTAAAGGATCAGCATGGTTAAAAATAATCGCTAATTCCCTATTTTGCTCTTTTAGTGGCCACCCTTGGCAACTACTTAGGGTTTGCTGAAAAAGTTTCTCCAAAATTTATGCCACTTTTGACCAAGAATTTTCTGACAAATCAATAAGTTTTAGTACATAAAAATTGTTTAAAGTATAATCAAAATTAATGAAAGGCGGTTTGATGAGTTACCCTATTCTATTATTAGTAAATAAGGACAAAAAAAGCGACAAAAACTGCCTCAGAAGTTTAGAAAGATTGACAACTAAAAATGTAATAGCAATAGATGTAATGGAGGTTTCAGGGAGTTTTGTCATCACGAGATTTAGGCTAAATCTTCGTTTAGCTTGTCCAAACTTTCCCTCAATAGCATTACGGAAGCATTCATCGGAGTGGGCTTGTTTCTTTTCTTCTTCACTGACATTTTTCGGAGGTCTTCCTAACTTCGGACCACTGATTCTTATCCCTCTTTCCTTACACCAATTTCTGTTTTCCCTAGTTCGATAAATTTTATCTACATGGACGGATTCGGGATAATAGCCAAACGTTTCTTTATACTTTTCTACTTGTTCTTTTAAATGACAAGATTCATTGAAGTTTTCTCAACTTATTTTGTATAGAAACACATAGTTATCTACACAGCTTACTGAGAGTTTAGCTCCAAACTCTATTGGTTTTCCTGCTTTTCCCCTCACTATTGGACGAATATGCGGTTGAGTTAAACTTACAATTCTTTGAGGAACACTCTGGGTCTTATTCTCCCACATTGACTGTTGTTGTTCATAAACTTTTTTGATAGTCTCTAGACAATTTTTCTGTCTTTTACTCAGATTTTCCAGGGAAGCCCCAGCTTGAATTAAGTCTTCTATATTTCCTAAATTTTTCTTAAGGTATTTTAACTGTTTCCCGATAGCTTTTCTTCTTTCTTGATAAGATACTTTTCGTTTTTTAGCTACTTTTAAGTATTCCTTTCTAGCAATTTTTCTAGAAGTTCTCGGCTTTTTTCTCAATTTTACTCTTAATGGTTTATAAAGATTATCTATTATTCTTTCTGTCTCAATTCTGGCTTGATTTAATATGCCTAAATCCGTTGGGTATTTGATGTCTGCTGGCGCACAAGTCGCATCTAAAATTAGTTTACCTTTATTTTTTATTTTTTCTCCTTTTTCTTGGAGACAATCCTTTTTTTTTACTTCTTTATCACTCTTGTCTATTTCTCTTTTTACTATTTTTTTATTGATTTTGTTTATCAATTCTCCATCAATTCTTTTCCTAAAATGAACTAGCATTGAAGATTCCAGTGGTGGCTCTTGTTGATAACAATTTAAACCTATAAAGTATTGTAGATAGGGATTTTCTCTAATCTGTTCTATAGTTTCTCTATCACTTGTTCCTAATTTTTCCTTAATAATTAATGTCCCTAATGCCATTCTAAATAGTTTGGCTGGCGCACCTTTTTATGCTGAAAAAAGTTTAGCATATTCTTCCTCAAAATCATCCCAAGGTATCAACTCTGCCATGATTACCCAACGATTATTGGGGGACAATTTGCCCTCGAAAGGTAATTCAAATTTTTCTGGGGGCGGTAAAGGTTGCTCCTCTTTTCGATACATTTGTTCTTGACCAACAACTGGGAGGTGTTTCTACCAATTATAGCGGTTTGTAGCCGACAAAGCTGATCTTTTTTGTGATCGCGAATATGGGTGTAACCTTTTAAAGAATAGGGTTTTGCTTTTATTCAGCAAACCCTACTTAATCCCAATATTATCCCTACGAAAGTTATCAAAAATAGTAATTTTTTGTTCATTCAATAAAAGTAACACTATCTTTCTGAAAGCTGATAACTAAATTTTACAACCAATTACCTACTAAAGTATAGGCTGACCAATAAAAGGGGTGTATATACCAACGGTTTTTTAACATGGTTGATTGTGCTTTTCTTAACGCTTCTGCTTTGGATAATTTATTAGTGGATAATTCTTTATAAAATTGTTCCATAATTACCGCAGCAGCTTGATCGTTAACAGACCATAATGTTGCTAAGGTACTCCTAGCACCAGCACGGACGGCAAACCCTGCTAACCCCAAAGCAGCCCGACTATCTCCTGATGCTGTTTCACAAGCACTTAATATTAATAGTTCAATGGGGTTACTTCCTCTCGGGTCATTTTCCTTGAGTAATTTTTCTAATTGTAACACATTGATGTAACTATCCCAAGCAACAATAAAAGTTTGTTCAAAGTCAGAACTAAATTGACCATGAGTGGCAAAATGAACTATAGGAAATGATTGATTTTTTAAAACTTTCTCTAAATTATTGAGGGTAAAGTCTTCGTTGAGTAAAGCAGTATTAGGTACTTTTCTCTGAATAGATTTTAATTCCTGTTGAACATAAAATAAAGGAACAAATTTTTCTTGTTCAAAGGTTTCTGTAAGTCCTCCAAATAATGTCTTTAATCCTCTATTTTGTAGGGGTTTTGGGGATAATAAGGTTAACCCAGGACTCACGGCCACCTTATAGTTTTCAATTAGATATTTTTGACCGTCGTATAAAGCACCCATGGGCGCATTTCTAAAGACTCCATCGGAAACAAATACTAAGGTTTCAATTTTAAATTCTTCTAGAGTTTCTCGGAAAGGTTCAATCAACCATTCATAGAGGACTTTTCCATCGTCAAAAAAGGCTCTCTGACTTCGTATTACAATATTATAGCGAAATTGTTTAACTTGTTTTTCTAATTCTTTTTGAGTAATTTTCGTGGTATGAAACGCCAGAGATTTATCGGGTAAACTCACTAAAACTGCTAGGCGATCGCTTAAAATAATTGGGTAAATAATAGCTGCAGTGGGATCTATTTCAGCCACATCTACTGGCTCATTTTCCACACAAATGTCATTGAAAAAATTGTTGATTTGTGCTACCTGTAATGCTTCTATTTGTTGCCGAGCTTGTTCTAAGGTTTGTTGGCTCACTATTGTTTGATTATTGTTGGGTAATAATAAACTAAGTAATTCTCGATAAACGGGGTTAACTTTCTCTTGAAAAGAAAATTGGTTATCTCTATTATTAGCTAAATCAACTGTTAGGATTTGTAGACTTCTTACTGCTTCTAAATATGCTGCAATCGCCTCTTTTTTAAAATCCAATATGTATAAAATTCTTCCTAGTTGCCATTGCAATACATAGGTATTATTAGGAACTTGTTTTGACTGAGCTTTTATTAATGCTTGTTCAGTGAATTTTTTAGCTTGATTGTTCAAAAAGTTACTGCTTAAGTTAATTTGATTACTATCAGAAAATTGATGATTATTTTCACAGTTATACAAATCGGAAACCAAATTATTATTGTTTTGACAAGCTTTATTAATAGCTAATTTTTCATATAGTTTACCCAGATTACCAAGAGCATAAATAATTCCTTTTTCATAGTTTATGATCTCAGCATCTTTTTGAGCATTCTCTAATAAATTTTGAACTTTTGTCCAGGAAGGTAACAAATCAGAAGCAGTTCCTAGATTACTCCATTTTAGTAAAAGATTAGCCAAATAAATTTGACTATCAACTTTAGTTTTACTTAAAGGTAATTGTAATATGATATTTTCTATGTCAATTAGTAATTCTTGAGCTTCTATCCAGGAATTTTCCGTGATCAATAGATTTAGTTTATTTAATTGAATCTTCAACCTAGTTTCAACATTACTCGCAGCAATAATAGCCTGTTGATAACTATCTTTTGCACCTTCAATATCATTTTGTAATTGTAAACCTTGTCCTATATTTAACAAAATGGATGCTTTTGTCTCCTGAGAATAAACTTGATCTAAAATTTTATTGAGTATTAATTCAGAAGTTCCTAAGTTACCCTGTTGACGTAAAATTTGCCCTAGACTTAACCATCCTGCTTGTTGTAATGATGTTAAATCATTTGATAAGTAAGGGTTAATCTTCTCAAGGTTTAATTGATCACATTCTAAGCTATTATCAATTAAATTTTCAGATAATTTCTGACAAGCTTTTGTATATAATCCTAATGATTGTAAAGCCCTAGCTTGATTAATATTAGTGCGTAAAACCCCAGAAGTATCTTGGACTTTTTCATAAGTAGCTGTGGACTGTTCCCAACTCGATAAAGCGGCCAAAGGGTTGCCTCTACCCAGAAATAAAGTACCTTGAATATTAAAAGCTTCAGCTAAGATAGGTAGAACTTTATTATTCTCTGGTTGAGACTGTAATAAGTCCAAACTTTTATTAATAGAACTATCTGCTTGTTGCCATTGTCCCAAATAACTATAAGCTAAAGCAAGATAACTTAAAACTCTACCTTGAGCAACAATTTCCCCTTGTTTTTCATAATCTTCAATAGTATTTAACCAAGTCTCAATAGCACGGTTAATCTCTCCTTGTTGGTACCATTTCCTTCCCTGTTGTTCCTGTTCTAGCAAAACAGGAGAAACTGCCATAACTTGATTCCAAGGGACATTAGACCAATAAAAGGTTAAAATAAAACTCAGGAATAATAACAATAAAAAACGAACCAATGAACCCATGACCAACAGCATTTTACCCATGCCACTCCTCGTCCCTTTTAAAATAGCACGACTAAATTCTCCTGTGCAGAAAGAAATGCTTGTTTAAACCGCACCACTATTCTTACGGAATACAATTAACAGAGTTTTTAGGATAAGCTGAAGATCATACCAATGACTCCAATTTTTTTGATATCTTAAGTCAAGTTCAATAACCTGTTCAAAATTAGTGATTCGCGATCGCCCGTACACTTGCCATTCCCCCGTCATACCTGGTTTAACGTTTAAGCGTTGCCATTGGGGAACTTCGTAGTTTTCTACTTCATCTGGAGTTGGCGGACGGGTTCCCACAAGACTCATTTCCCCTTTCAACACATTCCAAAATTGAGGTAATTCGTCTAAGCTAGTGCGGCGCAAAAAACGCCCCACTGTAGTTATACGGGGGTCATTCGTATTTTTAAAGATAGCCCCTTGTGCTTGGTTGGCCACCTTCTCCTTGAGTTCTTCGGCATTGACGCACATAGAACGAAATTTAGTCATCCTAAACCGTTTTCCCAGCCAACCACAACGGGTTTGGTGAAAGAAAATGGGGCCTGGACTATCTATTTTGATGGTTATGGCAATGGGTATAAACAGAAAAGCGGTGATCAACAAACCCACTAAACTGCCTACAATATCTATTGTTCGCTTGATCCAGGAACACACAGAAGGGTGGGTTTCAGGAGGTTGCGGCAACCCAGGAGAGGGCTGAGCGGTTTCTAGGGTGCTGGTGATGGGGATGACCTCATCGAGTCCCGTCAGGGATAATACCGCCATGACTGGGGGAGAGGTGTGGTATAAAATTAGAGCAACATTTTTGCTTTTAGCCGCCTTAAAGTTATGGACTAAGGCCCCTATCCCACTACTATCCATAAATTCAGTTTCCTTGAAGTCTAAAATTAGCTGCTCAGAAAGGGAACCAGAGGCTAAATATTGATGACAAACCTGTTTAAAAAGCACTGCCTCTAATACGGTTAAACGTTTGGGCATTTTCATCACGGGGTAGTTGTCAACGATGACAATGGGGAAGGAAGTTTCTGGGCTTTGGATAGTCATCACCTGTTATGAATGGGGCCATTTATTTCAACGTAGAGGACGCTTTCCTTTGTCCTGCTGCATTTTTTCTTTCGCCTTACCTGCACTGCGTCTGAGAGCTTGCAGACGAGACTCATATTGTTTGCGTTGGCGACGGTTAGGAGTTTGCTCAATCAGTGTTTTGAAAGCACTGCCAAGACTTTTATAAGCGTTGGGCAGAGTATAACCAAAACGAGTCGCTAATGCAATAGCTTTTTCATCAGCTTCTATAGATTCTTTTAATTTTCGTTCTCCGTTATTTTTCTGCCAGAGTCTATACCCAGAAATTCCGCATAAACCTAATGCCAAGAGTAAGAGTAAGCCATCTTGTACCCAAAGTTCTCCTACTGCACCCCCTAAACCGATGGCCAAGGCAGCCATTTCCCATCCTTCTCTGGGGATAGTATCGTTTTGAATACGGGCAACCTCGTGCCAAAAGAGCAAATTTCTCTGATCAATGGCTAAACTTTCCCATTTAGCTAAGTCAATTTGAATTTCTACCTCATCTCTTCCCAATTCTTCACAGCGTATGAGAGGGGGGTTTATTTCTGTACTGCCTTCCACCATCACCCAGTTTTGTAGTTCTGGGGGTAATAGTGTTTTTAACCGCCTTAACTCACTCATTTCTGCTCTAGCAGAGGAAGTTACGTATGTCATAGTCCTACGAGATTTACATTGGTTACTAAGGACTTCATCTTAGCAAAAATCTGGGTTTAATTGCTGCTAATAATGACACTTTTTCCATCTGTCTATCTGCTCACTATTGTAGTACAAAAATTAATGAGGACGTTTTTTATTCTTAATGACTTGTGCCATACTTCCAAAGAAACCGAACCTTTAAGGACGGGTTTCACCATAACTTCTCCTTTTTTTCTCTTTTACATTTCGTTACAATGAGGTTAAGCAACAGCGAAGAAAGATAAAATCGCTGACAAAATAGGAGGTTATTCAAATGAATAACAATATAAGAGTTGGAAATTTATTCGGTATCCCTTTTTATGTCAACCCTTCATTGTTTTTGGTTTTAGGGTTAGTTACTTTTAGTTATGGGGAACAGTTAAGCTTATTTCCTCAACTGAATGGTTTGCTCCCTTGGCTATTAGGTTTTATTGCTGCTTTATTATTATTTGCTTCTGTCCTAGCACACGAATTAGGTCATAGTTTTGTAGCTATTTCTCAAGGAATTGACGTTAAATCTATCACCTTATTTTTGTTCGGGGGATTAGCTAGTTTAGACAAAGAATCCGATACACCTTTAGAGGCTTTTTTAGTGGCGATCGCTGGACCTGGAGTTAGCTTATTATTGTCTGCTATCTTCTTCTTTACTGCCTTTAACTTTAACTTTTCGGCACCCATTGCAGCGATTATTGAGTTATTAGCTTTCATTAACTTAGTATTAGGGTTATTTAACTTAATTCTTGGTTTACCTTTGGATGGAGGAAATATCTTAAAGTCTCTCGTGTGGAAGATTACAGGAAACCCCAATAAAGGGATTATTTTTGCTAGTCGTGTGGGTCAAGTATTCGGTTGGTTAGCAATTGCGATCGGTGGTTTATCAATATTAGGTATTCTTCGATTTGGTAATTTCTGGACGTTATTAATTGGTTTCTTCTTATTACAAAATGCAGGAAATTCTGCTCAGTCTGCAAGAGTACAGGAAACCCTGAATGGTTATACGGCAAAAGATGCGGTTATTCCTAATAGTCCCATTGTTTCTGGTGAGTTGAACGTTCGTGAATTTGTCAATGATTATGTCATCGGAAAAAATCAATGGAGAAAGTTCTTAGTTGTTAATGAAGAAGGAAAACTATCCGGGGTTTTAGAAGTAGAAGGATTGAAAAGAATATCCACATCTGAATGGACAGAAATTAAACTTTATGAAGTCATGCAACCAGTCCAAGACTTGATAACTATTCAGTCTGATGAAACCCTCTTAGAGGTGGTGAAACAGATTGAAGAAGATCCCCTACAACAACTGACAGTAATTGGAGAAAATGATCAGGTTTTAGGTTTGTTAGAGAAAAGTTCAATCATTGAGTTACTGCAAAAAGATAAGCAAGCTAAAACTGCATAATTCAAGATAATTAACAGATGATTAGGTAGGTTTCAACGGCCGTTGAACCCTACAATAATTATTAGTATAATATTTTATGAAAATGAATAGTAACACATCCTTGTAATTGCTTTACACTGTTTATAAATTAAATAACAACTCGCTATGAATAATATCCAAAAGGTTTCAAATAAAAGATTTTTTATTGCTCTCATTCCTCCTAAAGATGTACAAGAAGAAGCAACAAAAATAAAAGAGCATTTTCGAGATGTTTATAATAGTAAAGCTGCTTTAAAATCTCCCCCTCATGTCACCTTACAACCACCTTTTGAATGGGATATAGAAGAGTTACCCAAATTAATTCAAGAATTAAATGATTTCTCAGCATTTCAACAACCATTTTCTATGACTTTAAATGGTTTTGCTGCTTTTAAACCCCGTGTTATTTATATTGATGTAGTTAAAACTAGGGAACTTATCTCGATACAAAAATCCTTAATGTCTCGTTTAGAATCTTCTTTAAATATTGTTCATCCAGTATCTAAAAAACGTCCTTTTACTCCTCATCTAACTGTTGGGTTTCGGGATTTAAGTAAAAAGAACTTTTATCAAGCTTGGGAAGAATTTAAAGAGAAAGAATTATACTACAATTTTAGAATAAATGAACTTACATTATTAATCCATAATGGAAGAATTTGGGAAATTCATTCTGAATATAAATTTAACTTAACATGAATGGTTAAGGTGGGCAATACCCACCCTAATAATTATCCTTTGACACATAAAACCTGTTTTAAAGTCGCCACAACCTCTACTAAATCAGATTGTTGATTGATGACTTTTTCGATGGGTTTATACGCCCCAGGTATTTCATCTAATACCCCTCTATCTTTACGACATTCTACACCTTCTGTTTGCTCAATTAAATCGTCAAGAGTGTATGCTTTTTTTGCTTTAGTTCGAGACATTAAACGCCCGGCACCATGAGAGCAAGAACAATAACTATCATGGTTTCCTTTCCCTTTTACAATGTAAGATTTTGTCCCCATTGAACCAGGAATAATACCATAATCTTCTTCTCTAGCTCTCACTGCACCCTTACGAGTAACATACACTTCTTTGCCAAAATGTAGCTCTTTTTCCGCATAATTATGATGACAGTTTACAGATAATAAAGGTTTTGTTGGTTTACCTCCTCCTAAGTGTTTATCAATAATTTGTTTAAACCGTTTCATCATCACATCTCGGTTAAAACGGGCATAATTTTGCGCCCATTGTAAGTCTCGCCAATAAGCAGCAAATTCATCAGTACCTGCTACAAAATAAGCTAGATCGGGATCTGGTAAAGAAAGATTTGCTAATTTTGCTAACTTTTTGGCCTCACGGGGTGACAAGTAGGTTGAAAAGTAAGTCCAGAGCGGTTTTTCTCTGTTACCCGACCCTAAACAATTGTCGGCAACCAGAGAGCTTATTGAGAATGAACGATAATGATAATCATTTGCAAATGGGGGGGGAAGACGTGGCATTTGCCACGTCTTCCCCCCCCAAACAGGGCAATCGCATTAAAATCTGAGATGCGTGATCCAGTAAAGATTTTAGAGTTTCAGTACAAATGAACGGCGATCGCGAAACCTCTTATGCAGTCAGCTTTTCAAAAATTAAATGCGATTGCCCTGCCCCCCCAAACTGTTTTGATGCGCGAGCGTCAACTCCTAAAAGAGAGAAAACAATCCGATTTTATGCTAATAATAATCAGATTGTCCTTAATCGTTTTATAACTTAAATCATGAGCTTTTTAGCAGTTTATGAATCTCATTTTACCAAACATTTAACACAAACACAGTTCGAGGCTTTTAGAATTTTACTGTGGTTGCTGACAGTACATAAACAGGTTAGAATAGAAAGGTTAGCAGCTTGTTTTCCTTTACCAATCCTTTATCAAAGTCGTCGTAAACATATCCAGAGATTCCTAGTTTTGTCAGCTTTAGCCATTCCCAGATTCTGGTTTCCTGTGATTAAAGCTATTATTTGTAAAGAATTTAAGACTGGCTCTCGTCTGATTATAACAATTGACCGAACCCAATGGAAAGATAAAAATGTTTTCATGGTTGCTGTTATCTGGAAAAAGCTGGCTTTACCCATCTATTGGACACTTTTAGGGAAAAGAGGAGCCAGCAGATTATCTGAACAACAGGCATTAATTCAACCTGTTCTTTGTCTTCTAAAAAACTATGAGTTAGTCATTCTTGGAGACCGAGAATTCCACAGTGTTAAATTAGCTTATTGGTTGAAACAAAAAAGTAAAAAACAAAAGTTATTCTTCGCTTTTCGTCAGAAACAAGGTACAAACCAGAAAAAAGATGATGAAGATTATCAAACTTTTTCGCAGTTAGGAATGAAACCTGGGATGAAGATGTTTTTAACTGGGGTTTCAGTCACTAAAAATAAAGGGTTTGGAAACTTTAATGTGGGAGCATATTGGAAAAGAAAATACAAGGGTAAACAGGAAAAAGAGCCTTGGTTTATTCTTACCAACTTAGAGAGTTTATCAGAGGTCTTGAAAGTCTATCGAGCCAGGGCAGGTATTGAAGCTATGTTCAAGGATAGTAAGACAGGGGGTTATAATTTGGAGGGAAGTAAAGCCAATAATAAACGACTAAATTCCTTGATTTTATTAATAGCGATCGCTTACACTGCTACTTCTTTAAAAGGCAAAACATTTCGACAAACCAATCAAGGAAAATATATTGCTCGTCTAACTGCAAAATCAAGACGTGACCGAAGACATAGTAATTTTTGGATAGGACTTTATGGCTCTCTTTGGATTCACGCTTGGGAATTTTGCTCTGATTTTATTTCAATTATGATGAGCAATAATTCCCAGAAACTCAACAATTATAAAAAAGGGTTACAAGCCATGTCCATAATAGATAAGACGGCTTAATTTCCCTATTTTATCTTAACATAAAATAACCAGTGGAAGATGATTTATTTTAGATGTAACTATCCAAAATAAACCAATTTTTATTATTTAATAAAAACTAATATTGCCCAAGGGGTTGATTTTGAGCATCAACCCTGTGGGGGGGAGGACGGTGTAACCCTCCTCCCCCCCACACACACGGCAAGAATGATTATCATTATTGTTTATTCTCAATAAGCCCTCTAGTTTTTGACAATTTATAGAGCGATCGCCACGGCTGAAACCCTCTTTCAATCAGGGTTTTAACGGGCTTGTCACCCCGTGAGCTTTTTGGCTGTACCAATATGACATTGTGCCAACTTATTCCCAATATGACGAGAACCAGAATGTAACATTAACCAAATTTGGTTTTCTGTGTCTAAACAAACCTCAATGAAATGATTACCTCCCCCTAATGATCCCATTTGCTTTAAGGCTTTACCTTCTAACTTTTGAACTCCTTTATGTAAGTCCTTAAAGTTGCGCCAATTTTGCCAATTTGTAACCATTTTATCGGCTTCTTTATTCTGCTCAAAACCCACAGGAATAGTGGCCTCAATTTCTGAGCGAATTTGCTTTAATTTTCCTTCTAATTGAGCAGCTTGATAAGGGGTTTTAATAGCAGCCATCCCGCAACCAATATCTACCCCCACAGCAGCAGGAATAACTGCATCTTCGGTGGCAATAACTGACCCCACTAAAGCCCCTTTTCCTAAGTGTGCATCCGGCATTAAAGCAACGTGCTTATATACAAAAGGTAGAGAGGCAACATTTTTGGCCATCTGCATTTCTGCCGATGCTAAATCATGATCAGCCCAAGACAATACGGGTTTTTCTGTACTAATTTTTAATGGTTGGTAAGGCATATTTTTTCAGTTATCAGTTATCGGTGATCAGTAACCAGTGTTTACTGGGTTAACGATCTCTATATTACAATCATACTACAAAAATAAGTTTACTGAGTTACGGTAAAATGAAGTTTAGTATCAATATATAAAGTTATTTTACAGACCATTACAGGAGTATTCTTAATGTCAACCGTTGTAAACCCCACCCAAATCTGGAATTCATCTTTTAACACGCAGTCATTGAGAATTGTGGCTTTAGGGGATAGTTTGGTGTATGGGTACGGTGATCTCGTTGGGGGTGGATGGGTTGAGAGGTTGCGTCGTCAGTGGATGGGGCAGGAAAATGGTCATGTGTTGTATAATTTGGGGGTGAGAGGCGATCGCACTCATCAGGTTGCCCAACGGTTAGAAGGGGAATATCGGTATCGTGGAGAGTTACGTAACCGTGTCCCTGATCTGATTATGCTTTCCGTTGGGGTGAATGATTCGGCGAGGTTGAGACGAGCAAATGGACGTTTATTTACAGACTTTGAGACATATCAACAGGAAATAGAGAATTTATTGGATGAAGCGCAGCAATTATGTTCTGTATATTTTGTGGGGATGGTTCCTGTGGATGAGGCAAAAATGCCCTTTATGGACTGTTTTTATTTCAATCATTTTGATCAGTATCGTTATAAAGAAGTGACAAAAAAAGCGTGTCACTCTCGGAATATTCCTTATCTAGATATTTTTGATTTATGGTTAGGAAGAGGAGAAAATTATGTCAAGTCACGATTAATTAATGATGGGTTACATCCGAATGTTAAAGGGTATGAATCTTTGTATGAGGATATTATCAATTGGCAAGCATTACAGCAATTAAATATGAGTAATGTATCAGCTATCGTTTAATTGTAGGGTGGGCAGTGCATCGCCTTACTATAGCAATCATTTATCAGTTGTGAGAATTAATGTTGAAACTGATCCCCCCTCACCCCCCTTATTAAGGGGGGAACTAAAGGGGGGATCTCGATAATCTCACGAATCATTACTGATTGCTATATTCTATTTCTTATTAGCTTTACCTAATTTACGTTTGAAACCTGCTCCAAAAGCGATCGCAGTTCCTGCACCGAGAATGGTTAAAGGTTCAGGGACAACAGCTTTTTCTACGCTTAATCTTACGTTATCTAGATAAATACCTTGTGTATCACCACCAAGATGTGAAAAAACTAAATTTCCTCTGGTCCGTTCAGTTACATGAATAGTTGTAGAAAATGATTTAAAAGGAGTTTTGAGTGGAAATCCGACTCCAGTAGCGTGTACGGTTCTGTAAATGTCTCCTAATGATACAATAAGTATATTATTGCCAAAGCTTGTGTTAGGTCTTGCCCCTGGAGACAAGTCATACTGTAGGGTTAATATATCTCCAGGATTGAAAGTAAATGTTTGTTTTGAAGTAAGAGTGCCGGCAGTTCCAGTAGAACCGTCGAGATCAACAAATGCTCCATTAGTCCGTACGAGTAAAGAACCAAAACCATTAGAAGCTCTACCATATAAATCAACAGATCCATTAGTAACATCCCAATTATTAAAACTACTATAATTTAGAGCCCTAACACCATTATTTTCTTGATTAAAATTGTCTGCAAAAACAAGTGTACTAGCTTTAGTTGATAATGCAGTCATTCCTGTTATGCCTAAAGCTAACGTTGCTGTTAATAATGTTTTGTACATGAGATTAACTCCTCATTAAATTAATGTGCTAAATATGTCTTAGATACTTTAACTTTATCACAATGAATTATTTGCATATGTAAACGCAATGTATAACTTTAAAAATAACATTGAAAACCTGAAAAGTTTAAGATAGAAGTTTCTCTATACTTCACTTTAACTTAGATGATAACAAGAATATACTCCTCTGTCCTAAGCTACCAAAATTAGATTTCTTGGTGTATTACGCTATGCTAATACACCCTACAATGATAAAGACAAAATTTGCTAAAATGATCAAGCAACGGATTGATAAACCATTAAATATATAATGCAAACTAAACGAGTTAGAGACATCTTACGACACGGCCAACCCGATGAAACCGTTACCATTCAGGGGTGGGTACGCACCAAACGGGAACTAAAAGATTTTTCGTTTATGGAAGTTAATGACGGTTCCTCCCTGAATAGTTTACAGGTGGTTCTCGATGAAAGCGTCCCCGACTATCAAGATGTTCTCAAACTCCTTAATACTGGGTCTTCTGTGGAAGTTTCGGGAACCCTGGTACAATCCCTCGGAAAAGGTCAAAAAATCGAGTTAAAGGCTGCTACAGTCCAGGTATATGGCACATCTGACCCCGAAACCTATCCCCTTCAGAAAAAACGCCACTCCTTTGAATTTTTACGCACTATTGGACATCTGCGATCGCGTACCAATACAATAGGGGCGGTGATGCGTGTCAGAAATGCTTGTGCAACCGCTATTCATAACTTTTTTCAAGAAAGAGATTTTATGTGGGTTCATACCCCTATTATTACTGCTAGTGACTGCGAAGGGGCAGGGGAATTATTCACTGTTACTAATTTTGATTTAAGCAAGATTCCTGTCGATAAACAAGAGAAAATAGACTACAGCCAAGACTTTTTTGGTAAACAAGCTTATCTAACTGTAAGTGGACAGTTAGAAGCGGAAGTTATGGCTATGTCTTTTCAAAATGTTTATACTTTTGGTCCTACATTTAGGGCAGAAAATTCTAATACTTCTCGTCATTTAGCTGAGTTTTGGATGGTGGAACCAGAAATGGCTTTTTGTGATATTGAAGGGGATCAAGATTTAGCGGAAGAGTTCTTAAAGTACATTTTTAAGTATGTGTTAGAAACTTGTCCCGAAGATATGGAATTTTTCAACAAGCGTATTGATAAGTCTGTTTTGGAAACGGCGGATAATATCATTAACAATGAATTTGAAAGAATTACTTATACAAAGGCTATAGAATTACTAGAGAAGTGCAATAAAAAGTTTGAGTATGCTGTGGAATGGGGCATTGATTTACAGTCGGAACACGAGCGATATCTGGCAGAAGAATTGTTTAAAAAACCCTTGATTGTCACGAATTATCCTGCTGCTATTAAAGCCTTTTATATGCGTTTAAATGACAATGAGAAAACCGTTGCCGCTATGGATGTATTAGCTCCGAAAATTGGGGAAATTATTGGCGGATCGCAACGGGAAGAAAGACTAGATGTATTAGAAAGACGGATTAATGAAATGGAGATAATTCCTGATGATCTATGGTGGTATTTAGACCTCAGAAAATATGGAACCGTTCCCCATGCAGGATTTGGTTTAGGGTTTGAAAGAGTGGTACAATTTATGACAGGTATGGGTAATATTCGTGATGTTATTCCTTTCCCTCGTACTCCTTTAAGTGCGGAATTTTAATAATTCTTATAGGGTGGGCAGTTGCAATATTTCATCCTAAAATAAAATGTAATAACTATAAACTGCCCACCTAATTTCAGAGATGAAAATAGAATTTTTGACTAAAAGGTGGGCAAATGATAGAATTGTTGAAGTTTATCCTATTTCTAAAACCTTTGCCCACCCTACTGTTGTAGAAAATTATGTCTATTGAAGCTACGATTTCTAATTATTATAACAGTTTAGCTGCCATGAATCCTCAAGGTTGGTTAGACTCTTTAGCGGATGATGCAGCAATTTATGATCCTGTGGGAAAACCTGCTTTAAACCCAGAAAAAGATTCAGAAAAATTGTTTACTATTCTCACTAATTTTTATAGTAAATTTGAGATAGAAAGAGAGTCCTTATTTATCGTTAATAATGAAGTTGCGGTTAAATGGAAAATGATTGTTGTTTCTAAGAATGGTAAAGAAGGAAACGCTGAAGGTATTACTACATTTAAACTCAATGAAGCTGGTAAGATTACCGAAGTTAAGGCTTATTGGGACGAAAATACGTTAAAATCACAATTAATGTAGGAGGAAACTACAAATGAAAGAACCACCAAAAGAAAAAAATACTATTCCTATCAGTCCAGAAACAGCAGTATTAATTATAAGTTTACTGATTTTGTTGCCTTTGTTATTAACGGGATTTTTTGCTCATTAAATCAATCAGCAACAACACCTAATCGTAATGCAATGCGCTGGTATTTAGTCGAATCATAGAAAGTCCCTCTGTGCATGACTTGTGAATTATCCCAAAAAACAATATCTCCTGGTTCCCAAACATGAGAATAGACGGGAGTGCGTTCCAAAACCATATTCCATAAATCTTGCCAATATTGTTGAGCTTCTTCTTGTTTATCTTCCATACCCAGAGGTATTGCTGTATTCCAAGAACCTAAATACAATCCTTTTTTACCCGTCACTTTATGAGTAGAAACAAGAGGATGAACTTTTTTAGGAACATTATCCCAGTCAAGATTTTGCCAAAACCAGACAGGAGGCATTTGATACATTAATATTTCTTCTAATGCTTTTTGATGACTAGAATCAAGATTATTATAGGCTTCTACTAAGTCTAAATATTCTGTCGTGTGAGGTTGTCCATTTTCCCCTTCTTCGGGAACCTTGATACCATAGAGCATGACCACATAAAGTGCATTCATTTCCAACTCTTTTATGATGGGGACTCCATCCTTATCTTGATGCCATATCCTAGCTCCATAAATCTTTTCAGGAGGCTTTCTATCTAAGCCTTTAGGATTACCTAAAATCGCAGAATATTGGCTTTGTATCTCTGGACTGATTTCAGGATCTAAAGAAAAAGAATTAGAGCCAAACATTAAATTTCCAAAGGTTTTTCTGGCAAACTCTTCTAACTCAGATGCACTAATATGTTGATTTTTAACAACAATTACACCCTGTTGCCATAGAGCTTGTTTTAATTGACTTCTTTGTAGCTCTGTCAAGTCAATTAAGTTACACCCTTTAAGCACCTCTAATCCTAGTCTTGACTGATATTCTCTTGGTTTTAAGGGGTATTTTATAATCATAAAAGTCTTTTTTCGTTCAGAATAACAAAAGTAATTTTACCACACAGTTTATAATAACTTTAATACTTTAAACAACTCTTTAAACCTTTGGAAAATATTCTTAATTTATCTTGATAAAAAAAATATTATAAACATTTTCCAGCTAATATTGACAAGAATTATAGTAAAGCTTTAAAAGGGGTAAAATTAGAAGCTGATAACGCTACTCTTTTCCTTAATTTCCCCTTAGAATTACCCTTCACCATTGAACAAATATTAGATGATGATTGGTATCCCTAGTTTAGCAACAATTACTAAAAATAATTGATTACTGTCTGTTTGAAAAAAGTCTTGAAAAGTTTGGGGAAGATTAATAATTTCATTCCATAATTCTTGAGGACTAATCCCAAAAGCAGACTGTAGTAATACTATAATTAATGCTATAATTGCTAAGTTAATAACCGTTGACTTAATAATAGTCAATAGCCAACGAAATAGTAATAATGAAACTAACAAAGCAGCAATCAATAAAATTAGATTTATCGGCATAATCCCTAACTAAAAATCAATGTAGAGACGTTATATATAACGTCTCTACATTGCTATTTTACGGAAATAACTTTACTTTCTTTACCTAACCCTTCAGCCTCAACTAAAACGGTTTTTCTAGCCCAATTATCTGCCTCTAAAATATCCTCTAAACTAGGACTATAAGGGTTATGATCTCTAAAATCATCACAGGTTTTTTCTATGACTTTAGGAATATCTAAGAAGGCGATTTTTTCCTCTAAAAATAAAGCTACCGCTTGCTCATTAGCTGCATTTAAAACAGCAGACATTGCCCCTCCTGCTTCTCCTGCTGAGTATGCTAACTGCATACAAGGATATTTATCGTGATCCGGTTCTCTAAAGGTTAAACTACCTGCTTTAACTAAGTCTAAGGTTTCCCAATCAGTATAAATTCTTTCGGGCCAAGACAGGGCATATAATAAAGGAAGACGCATATCAGGCCATCCCAACTGTGCCAAAACAGAAGTATCTTGTAACTCAATTAAAGAATGAATAATACTCTGAGGATGGATAACAATATCAATATTTTTGTAGTCCATTCCAAACAAGAAATGAGCTTCAATCACCTCTAAACCCTTATTCATTAAGGTAGCAGAATCAACGGTTATTTTTTGACCCATTGACCAATTAGGATGTTTTAAGGCATCTTGTACCGTAACATACTTTAATTTTTCTACTCGCCAATCACGAAATGCTCCCCCAGAAGCGGTTAAAATAATACGTCTTAAACCATCTTCTGGAACCCCTTGTAAACATTGAAAAATAGCAGAATGTTCCGAGTCTGCTGGTAATAGTTTGACCCCATGTTTTTCAACTAAAGGTAAGACAACAGGACCCCCTGCTATCAAGGTTTCCTTATTAGCTAAAGCAATATCCTTTCCAGCTTCGATGGCCGCAATAGTAGGCAATAAACCAGCACATCCCACAATACCAGTTACCACACTTTCAGCGTCACCGTGACGGGCAACTTCGATAACCCCTTCTTCCCCTGCTAAGATAATAGGAGAATAGTCCAGAGTAGCGATGGCATCTTTGAGGGTTCCGAGTTTGTTTTCATCACGAATAGCTACAATTTCCGGACGAAACTGTTGAACTTGGGTAGCCAATAAATCAACATTAGAACGAGTGGCTAAACCCACCACTTGAAATTGTTCGGGATATTGGTTAACAATATCAAGGGTTTGGGTACCAATGGAACCAGTGGAGCCAAGGATAGAAATTTTTTTCACAATACTGCATTATTAAACTGGGGATCACCTATCACTATAGAGCGATCGGGAACATCTGCAAAGGCTTAGATATACTTAACCTCGTACTTGTTCTAACATTAATTTAGAGCCTTTGAGATCATCAGGAATAGTAATGGGATAATCTCCCGTAAAACAAGCGGAACAAAAACCATTGGTATCTTCTTGTGTCATTTCCAACATTCCGCCCCAACTCAAATAGGCCAAAGAGTCCACACCGATCTGTTCACAAATATCAGCAACAGATTTTGTGGCCGCTATCAACTGACTTTGGTTATCGGTATCAATACCATAAAAGCAGGGATGGGTAACAGGAGGGGAAGAGATCCTCATATGAACTTCTTTGGCCCCGGCATCTCTTAAAGCTTTGACAATTTTTCGGCTGGTGGTTCCCCGTACAATAGAATCATCCACCATAATCACCCGTTTACCGTTTAAAACGTCTTTGAGGGGGTTTAACTTCATTTTAATCCCCGACTCTCTCATGTGTTGGGTGGGTTGGATAAAGGTACGTCCCACATAACGATTTTTGATTAAGCCCTCGCCGTAAGGAATACCAGACACCTCAGAAAAACCAATGGCCGCAGGAATACCAGAGTCAGGAACACCCATAACTAAATCTGCTTTTACACAAGATTCTCTGGCCAGTTGTTGCCCTAAACGCACCCGATAACTATATAAGGTTTCATCGTGCATTAAACTGTCAGGACGGGCGAAATAGATCATCTCAAAAATACATAATTTCTTTTGTGGTTGTTCTGTCCAATGAAAAGAAGATAATCCTTCCTCTGTGATCCACACCAGTTCACCGGGTTCCACATCCCTTAAATAGTCAGCCCCAATAATATCTAGGGCGCAAGTCTCTGAAGCTAAAACATAACGCCGAGGATCATCGTCTAAGATACCAATAACCAAAGGTCGTACACCATGAGGATCTCTGACTCCCATTAATCCTTTCGGGGTTCCAATGACCAAACTATAAGCCCCAGAACACAGGGGAAAGGCACTAATGGCAGCTTCTAACCAGTCTTTTCCTTGATCTACTTCCTGGGCGATCGCAACGGCGATCATTTCTGAGTCGGTGCTAGTATGGAAATTACAGCCCCGTTCTTCTAGGGTTTTTCGCAATTCTAGGGTATTGACAAGATTACCGTTATGTGCTAAAGCTAAATGACCGAGGCGAGTTTTCAAAACAGCGGGCTGTGCATTAGCTCTGTGGCTTGATCCCGTAGTAGAGTAACGGGTATGGCCTACTGCGATGCTACCTTTGAGGGTTGGGAGTATTTCTTGGTTAAAGACTTGAGAAACTAAGCCCATGTCTTTGTGAAGATGAATAATATCGTCTTTTAGAGTAGCAATACCGGCAGATTCTTGGCCACGGTGTTGCAGGGCGTATAAACCAAAATAGGCGAGTTTCGCAACTTCTCTTTCTGGGGCTAATACCCCAAAAACACCACAAGCCTCTTCGGGTTTATCTAAGGGATAATCGTTATTATCAAAAGAAGAATCTAATAAGTGATAGCTGGAGGACAGTTTTTTTTGGGCAGTCATGTTAGAGATGAACTCCTGAAAACAGCTTCAAGGATGGGCTTCGGGCAACTTGTAGAGAAATAATAAAGAATTCTTAACAAATGTTTAACTTAATCTTAGCAGGGATAGTTCTAGTTTAAACAGTATAAAATATTTAATTATATTGGCGATCGCCTTCTATTTTAAGGAATGAACCAAGTTTCAGCCACAGTGATCTTAACAAATGTCTTGAGTTTAGCTTTTAGTACAAAAATATCTAGCACTAGGGTTTTTAACTGCGATCGCTGTTAAAGATATTCAACTGATACCAGTTTCTGTTAGTAGGGGTTAACGGCCGTTAACCCCTACAACCTTACCTTGTTTTGTCTGAATTTTCCTATTATTCAAGGAATTAACCAAGTTTGAGCCACCGTGATCCTAACAGATATCTTGAGTTTAGCTTTTAGTACAAAAATATCTAGCACTAGGGTTTCTAACTGCGATCGCTGTTAAAGATATTCAACCGTTCCCTTCATTTCTTCAGGAGTCATCACTTCGTAGATTAATATCAAGGTACGAATCATATCACCCATAGAACGACTTCCTTTTTTAGAGAAAGCAACACCATAATGATTGCTGTCATGGCTCGTTATTTTGAGAAAATCCGTGTCATGAGTGACAATAACCCTTTTTTCTTGCTTAACAAAGGCTAATTGTACATTGTCTGATGTTCCAGCCATATTCATCTCAAAAGTCGTCGTGACATCAATTCCTTGACTACGAAGGGCCAGGGCGATATCAGGGTCAACATTTTCATCTAAATGATACTTAATCTGTTGACTCACCCTTTAATTTCCTCAATTTTGCTTGTAACTTAGAGGGGTTATTTTTCTGGAATTCGTCAGCAAAAGCTTCATCATCAGCAATTTGCTGGTCAATTTCTCCTTTATATTCGTAATAATAGGACATAGCCGCATAAACTGAGGCTAGAGATAAATTGTACTTACCTGCAATCAATTCCAGGGATTGTCCCATTTTAAGATACATTGTGGCGATTTCAGCTACTGTTATCCGACTCCCGACAATGCGAGGTTTCCCTAATCGAGTATCTGGAGTTATTTCAATATATTGTGTTAAAGTTGTGGTCATTTTTTTGTCTGAATTTTCCCATTATTTAAGGAATTAACCAAGTTTCAACCACTGTGATCCTAACAAAATATCTTAGCTTTGATTTTTAGTACAGGAATATCTAGCACTAGGGTTTTTAACTGCGATCGCTGTTAAAGATATTCAACTGATACCAGTTTCTGTTAGTAGGGGTTAACGGCCGTTAACCCCTACAACCTTACCTTTGCTTGTAACTTAGAGGGGTTATTTTTAGGGAATTCATCAGCAAAAGCTTCATCATTAGCAATTTGCTGGTCAATTTCTCCTTTATATTCGTAATAATAGGACATAATAGATAACATGAGTGATTTTCTCCTAATTTAGTAGGCTTAAACAGGTTAACTTTTCAATCTTTTCTCAATGGCATTTGACCAATCATTAATCATCCTCTTAACTTCTACACTAATAATTGAAGCATCATCAGACAAGATAATATCCAGTTGATTAGATTTTACTTGACCTAACTTTTGCCAATTATTACCTAAATTTTGCTGTAGATAACTTTCCCATTCTTGTTGATTGTTGGCACTAACAGAAACAATAATTTGTCCACATACTTCCCCAAAGAGTACAGTATCTAACCTATTTTTATCTTGATAATCTAGTTGAATTTTTGCCCCTAAATTTCCACTAATACAACATTCAGCTAAAGCTACCATTAAGCCACCTTCTGCACAATCATGGGCCGATTTTATCCAACTTTGACTAATACCTTCTTGGCAAATTTTCTGCACTAAACGTTCCTGCTCAAAATCAACTTTTGGCGGTTTTCCTGCCACAATATCATGAATAGTGGCCAAATATTCTGATGCGCCTAAACTGGGCTTATTGTCAACCCCTAATAAATAAATAATATCCCCTTCATTTTGCCAACCTTGTCCACAAACCTTGGTAATATCTTCTATTAAACCCACCATTCCGATGACGGGTGTGGGATAAATTGGCTGAGGATTTCCATCACTATCAACTGTCTCATTATACAGAGAAACATTACCCCCAGTAACAGGGGTATTTAGTTCTTGACAACCTGCCGAAATACCCTGACAAGCTAAGGCTAATTGCCAATAACCGATAGAATTTTCAGGACTCCCAAAATTCAAATTATCAGTAATAGCTATGGGTTTAGCCCCGACACAACTAAGGTTTCTGGCCGCTTCTGCTACAGCAGCTTTTGCCCCTTCTAAGGGGTCTAAATAAACATAACGGGAATTACAATCAGTGGTAGCAGCAACCCCTATTTTACAAGTATCTGGTTTCGCATCAATAGGACGTACACGAATCACCGCAGCGTCTGCTCCTCCTGGTATAATAACCGTGTTATTTTGTACCTGATGATCGTATTGCCGATAGACCCATTTTTTAGAAGCAATAGAAGGAGTATCTAAGAGGGTTAATAAGATATCATTCCAGGTTTTCAATTCTCCCTTAATTTCAATCCCTTCTGCTGTACAACTAGGTAAACTATCTTCTGTCCACTGCCAAGCTTTTTGGGCGTATTCGGGAGGATTTTCTAATAACTCTCGATGGTAAATAGGGGTATTATCTGCTAAAGCATTAGCCGGAATTTCTGCTGCAATTTCTCCTTGAAATAGTATCCTAACTATGGGTTCTTCTATAACTTTTCCAGCTACCACTGCTTGCAGTTCCCAACGCTGAAAAATATCAATTAATTCTTGTTCTCTTCCTTTTTGTGCCACAAATAACATCCTTTCTTGGGACTCAGATAATAAGTATTCGTAGGGAACCATTCCTGTTTCTCTAACGGGAATTTTATCTAAGTCCAATTCAATGCCAACCCCTCCATTGGCAGCCATTTCAGAGGTTGAGCAAGTAATTCCTGCTGCTCCCATATCTTGTGCTGCCACCACTGCACCGGTTTTAAATGCCTCTAAACAAGCTTCAATTAAAGACTTTTCTAAGAACGGATCACCCACTTGTACTGCCGGACGATCATCCATGGATTGATCCGTTAATTCTGCACTGGCAAAACTCGCTCCCCCCATACCATCTCTGCCGGTAGTTGAGCCTACATATAATACAGGATTACCTATTCCTGAAGCCCCAGATTTAACGATATCTTTTGTCTCCATTAAACCCAAAGCCATAGCATTCACTAAAGGGTTGCCATTGTAAGCAGAATTAAAATAAATTTCGCCCCCAACCGTTGGCACACCAACGCTATTACCATAATGAGATATACCTTCAACAACTCCCGAAAAAATGCGCCTAGTTTTCGCATTTTCTAACTCTCCAAACCGTAGAGAATTTAAACAGGCAATGGGACGGGCCCCCATAGTAAAAATATCCCTTAAAATACCACCAACCCCAGTAGCAGCACCCTGAAACGGTTCCACTGCCGAGGGATGGTTATGGGATTCAATTTTAAAAGCTAATCTTAACCCTTTACCTAAGTCCACCACTCCAGCGTTTTCTCCTGGCCCCACTAAAATGCGATCGCCTTCCGTGGGAAAGTTTTTCAGTAGAGGACGAGAATTTTTATAGCAACAATGTTCGGACCACATGACCCCAAACATCCCTAATTCTGCTCTGTTGGGGTGTCTTCCTAACCGTTGGACAATTTCTTCATATTCAGAGGGTTTGATACCTTCTGCTGCTATTTCTTCGGGGGTAAAAGGTGCATTCATAGATTGATGTTGATCTTATTTATGGCAGCTAAGTTTTATTGTATCGGCAATTGTTCATTTGAGCTTTAAAACCGCAGCCCCACCTTTAACCATAGCTAAAGATGGGGCTATCCTACTCCATGAAGTCTGAAAAGCTCATGTAATAGTGAATGTAGGGTTAAACAACTAAGAAGTTTAAGCCCGCCACCAATAACACTAAAACAGTCCAAATGGCAGAGCCAATGAACAATAAAGGCTTAGATTGATCCCAGTTTTGGGGGGAAGCATAAGCGACGGGAACGGCAACTACCATGACAAAGGAAAAGAAAACAAGGGCGGATAAGACAAGTTGGAAGATAATAGACATAATGATCGATTTTTCCTGAAGTTCTCCTAAAAAAAGATGAATTGACAGTGGACAGAGTTATCACACCATCGGATTTTTAACTCAAAATTAGCTCCATTATCTCTCTAGATAAAACTTCTGTCAAAATTATACCCACCATAACAAGCTGGTGGGTTATTGCTGTAGAGCTAAAAGCAGATATTATCCTTGAGTTGTTGGAAAAGCAAGCGAGTGGCATAGAACGTTAAGCGCATAATAGCATCTTTCCCCTTAGCTTGCTTAGCGTCCTTGAAATTGTCCCATTTCTTCCCCAACTTTTTCCCTATCTCTGTATTTAACCGCTTAGGTGGTTTAGGACAAATACTGGACAGACACCATATATAATAATGTGACCGCATCATTTTTGAGTTAAACCACCGTATATTCTCTTTATCACCTGATTGCTCAACTTGACGGGATAATCCTAAGTAGGATTGAAAATGTTGTAAACTGCGGTTGCGCTTTTGTCTCCCATTCTTCTTAGTTTCTATCCACTCAACCACAGGAAATCCATCTACTATAGGGGTCATACCGTGATCGTTCGTTTGCCATGTTTGTGCGGCCGCTTCTGGGTATTCTAAGGCAAACCTTTGTCTTAACTGATTGACCAATGTTGTTCTTAATTTGTCGAGTTGTTCTAACTCTAAAACCAGTTCCCGTACAGCTTGTATCTCTTTTATGCGGTATCCTCTTAAGAATCGCTTGGAACCATCTTTGTTGATGAAATATGGGTCAAAATAAGATGCTGCTAAACACAGCGCGTCATTCTTGTCATATTTGTTAGAAAATCCAAAGTGCGATCGTTGCCCCTTGAGATCCGCGTGTCCCATCCAGTAAACAGGGATGTGATAGACGAATGCCACCCTATGCCAAAAAGCACTATACCACCCTCCTGTGGGTTCCATAACTAGACCAGTAGGTTCTAGTTCTAACAACTGCCTGATGGACTTTTTACTAGGAGTTAAGTGTAGAAATACACTATCCTTGTTATCATGATACTTGAGTATATTTTTGGGCATAGCAAGCAGTGGAGCAGCTACGGCATTACCGTGCTTTCCTATGTCCAATCCTACAATTGTCATTACGGAGTGTCCTTGATTTTAATTTGCCAACCCTAAGAATTTAGATCATATTCGCTACGATACTCCCACAAGCCCACGCATTCGGGTGCTTACCTCTGTCTTAAGCTGATCTCGGATTAGTGTGGGTTAATTAGTGCTTACGATGATCATAAAAGCCCTAAAATGGTGCTTACATCTCTCTAAAAGCCACGTAAACCCATTACTACCCGGTGAGAAGGGTTGGAAGCTTCCCACGATAACCTTACCTCTAGTAAGGTCATTTCGACTGGTCGCCGTCCAGTTCTCATTCAGGTGGGGAGGGGAAAATATTCCTGATCCGGTTCACCCAGTCAAGGATGACTTTAACCGAAAATACGCTCAGGTTATATGCCACTTGATACTCGTTAACTAAGTTTTTAACATCGTCTTCCCATACTTCTATCTTTTCGGGATCAACCTCCTCAACTTCATCATCTTTGAGATCATCTTCTTCGCTCATTTCCCCTGTTTCTGGATCGTAACCTCCTAAGAATTTTTGCAGTTCGTCTTTTGGGTTCAAACCAGCGTCTTTACAGCGTTGCTCAAAGTTTTCCCATTCTGGCAAGGGTATCTCTAACCGTTTCTTGATTGCTAGGGGTTCACCTTTGATGGTGGCTTCGATCGCATTTTTAGTAATCCTATGGGGTGGGTTCTCATCAATAACTTTTTGCCACGCCTCGGTCAATTCGTAGTCTTTAAGTTTTGCCAAGGGGAGACATTGACTAACGCACTTGGGTAAAATCTTAAAACCACTAAACGCTAGATCCTTAAATACCCTAGCGGCCTTAATATAATTGTTTACTTGGAACTGAGAAAGATTCAATGCTTTCTCACAGAATTGTTGCCAACTATCAAAATGATGAGAAAAAGCCCTTACCCGTCGTGCTTTGTACAACCAAGATCCAGCCAGAACCCAGGAATGAAGATGAACTTGTACTTGATTAAACCAAGGCTCTTAACGAAGTCAGAAGTCAGAAGTCAGAAGTTCCTCACTACGTTCCGGCGCTATCGCACAGAAGTTGTTTTTGAAACAGAGATTTATGCTCCGCTTCAAAAACTATGCGCCTTAAAAGGCGGGGTTTTAGACCCAACTATTTTCGATAAACACGCCCATTTATATAGGGTTTGCTGAAAAAGTTTCTCCAAAATTTATGCCACTTTTGACCAAGAATTTTCTGACAAATCAATAAGTTTTAGTACATAAAAATTGTTTAAAGTATAATCAAAATTAATGAAAAGCGGTTTGATGAGTTCCCCTGTTCTATTATTAGTAAATAAGGACAAAAAAAGCGACAAAAACTGCCTCAGAAGTTTAGAAAGATTGACAACTAAAAATGTAATAGCAATAGATGTAATGGAGGTTTCAGAGAGTTTTGTCATCACGAGATTTAGGCTAAATCTTCGTTTAGCTTGTCCAAACTTTCCCTCAATAGCATTACGGAAGCATTCATCGGAGTGGGCTTGTTTCTTTTCTTCTTCACTGACATTTTTCGGAGGTCTTCCTAACTTCGGACCACTGATTCTTATCCCTCTTTCCTTACACCAATTTCTGTTTTCCCTAGTTCGATAAATTTTATCTACATGGACGGATTCGGGATAATAGCCAAACGTTTCTTTATACTTTTCTACTTGTTCTTTTAAATGACAAGATTCATTGAAGTTTTCCCAACTTATTTTGTCTAGAAACACATAGTTATCTACACAGCTTACTGAGAGTTTAGCTCCAAACTCTATTGGTTTTCCTGCTTTTCCCCTCACTATTGGACGAATATGCGGTTGAGTTAAACTTACAATTCTTTGAGGAACACTCTGGGTCTTATTCTCCCACATTGACTGTTGTTGTTCATAAACTTTTTTGATAGTCTCTAGACAATTTTTCTGTCTTTTACTCAGATTTTCCAGGGAAGCCCCAGCTTGAATTAAGTCTTCTATATTTCCTAAATTTTTCTTAAGGTATTTTAACTGTTTCCCGATAGCTTTTCTTCTTTCTTGATAAGATACTTTTCGTTTTTTAGCTACTTTTAAGTATTCCTTTCTAGCAATTTTTCTAGAAGTTCTCGGCTTTTTTCTCCTTTTTCTTGGAGACAATCCTTTTTTTTTACTTCTTTATCACTCTTGTCTATTTCTCTTTTTACTATTTTTTTATTGATTTTGTTTATCAATTCTCCATCAATTCTTTTCCTAAAATGAACTAGCATTGAAGATTCCAGTGGTGGCTCTTGTTGATAACAATTTAAACCTATAAAGTATTGTAGATAGGGATTTTCTCTAATCTGTTCTATAGTTTCTCTATCACTTGTTCCTAATTTTTCCTTAATAATTAATGTCCCTAATGCCATTCTAAATAGTTTGGCTGGCGCACCTTTTTCTGCTGAAAAAAGTTTAGCATATTCTTCCTCAAAATCATCCCAAGGTATCAACTCTGCCATGATTACCCAACGATTATTGGGGGACAATTTGCCCTCGAAAGGTAATTCAAATTTTTCTGGGGGCGGTAAAGGTTGCTCCTCTTTTCGATACATTTGTTCTTGACCAACAACTGGGAGGTGTTTCTACCAATTATAGCGGTTTGTAGCCGACAAAGCTGATCTTTTTTGCGATCGCGAATATGGGTGTAACCTTTTAAAGAATAGGGTTTTGCTTTTATTCAGCAAACCCTACTTAATCTAGTGCAGCTTAGCAAAAATAATCCACCAGTCACTTATAATCTTTAAAGCCCTTAAATTTCCAAACGAACGGCTTAGCAAAATGTTGATTAAAGTAATCAATAAAATTGAGAATTTTTTGGGATAGTTCTTCAGTTGAACGGACAGTAATTCTTTTGAGTAAACGCCTGACTAAGATCGAAAACCAACACTCAATTTGATTAAGCCACGATGTATGTTTGGGAATATAAACAAAGCGAATTCGATGAGATTCATCTGATAAAAAATCTGCTCTGCTGTCCATAGATTGCAAAATCCCCTCCTTTCCTTTTCTCCCCAAATCAATAGTAATTTCACAGCTTTCTGCTACTAATTTGACTAAGCTTTCCGATTTATGAGTGTTGAGTTTATCTACAATAAAAATCCATTCTGCTTTTTCATCAATCTTAATCGTTCTCTGGATATGTTCAGAAAAATCTTGTTCTGTTCTTGTCGGTCCAATAGAGGGACTAACAATTTTTCCTCTTGCCACATCCCAGTTCGCAATCAAGCTTAAAGTTCCGTGTCTTTCATATTCAAATTCGATTTTTTCTACTTGTTTAGGCTTGATTCTTTTGTTCGGAAATAATCTCTCAAGAGCTTGAATCCCTGTCATTTCATCTGTACTAATTAAATGAATTCCTTGTTCTAACAAAGTTTTAGCTTCTTGATGAAGTTCACAGATATATTTGACTTGCTTTTTAAATTTTAAGGGATCATCAATTTTGGCATTTAACCAGTAACGAACGAGATGTGGTTGTAATGTCGCTTCTTTTTAAAAAACGCCCCACACTACGGGGGGAAATCTTTTCGACAATTCCTCTTTTTATGGCTTCATCCGCCAACTCTGAAGGTGTCCAATGGCTCACTGGTCTGTCTGATTTTTCACATTCTTCACAAGCGATCGCTACAATCTGGACTACTTGTTCGACCGTAAAGGATTTTGTTGTTCCAGGTCTTGGGCGATCGCTTAAAATTCCTTTGATCAAGACCATTAATGCTTTCTCCGTTACCTGTTGTTCTTCGGCGGCACTCAGTTTTTCTCTCTCCTCAAACCATCGCGATCGCCACTGACGCACTTGTACTCGGTCTAATTCTAATCTTCGACTAATCGAACTATTGCTCTCTCCTGATGCTGCGGCTAAGATTAGCTTGGCTCGTCTAACAAGGCGATAGGGGTTTGTTGTCCCTCTCACTATTTGTTGGAGTACTGTTTTCTGTAGGTTGGAGAGGTTAATTGGCAATGCTTTTATCATGGACATCAACTTCGAGATTCTTCCGTTAGTTTCATTGAAACACATTGTCGTGGCTAGTCACGAAAGTTTCTGTAAAAATCTGGTGGATTACTTTCGCTAAGCTGCACTAGTGACTTTCTCTCCATTGTTGGGCTTGTGATTGTATTTTTTCTAGTTCTACTTTGTCCATTTTTTTGAGATTAGCTAAGATAAGATTCATTCTCCCTAAACCTTTTAATTTTTGTTGGTTACGGGATAAAAAGTCCCAATAAAAGAAGTTAAAAGGACAAGCTTTGTCTCCTGTACGTTGAGTCTGTTTATAAACGCAACTTTTACAGTAATCACTCATTTTCTTAATGTAATTAGCGGAAGCTGCGTAGGGTTTTGAGGCTAATATTCCTGCATCTGCAAACTGTCCCATTCCTATAACATTGGGAACCATAACCCAGTCATAGGCATCGATAAAAGCACTGTGAAACCAATCATTGACTGCTTGGGGAGACACACCAACAATTAAAGCAAAATTACCCAAAACCATCAATCTTTGTATATGATGACCGTATCCTGTTTCTTCTACCTGTTGTAAACTTTGTTTTAAACAATTCATATCTGTTTGTGAACTATCCCAGTAAAATCCTGGTAGTTTCTCTTGATGATTAAACCAATTTTTTTGTGCATAATCATCATCCATTATTTTATAAATTCCATACATATATTCTCGCCATCCCAAGATTTGACGGATTAAACCTTCTACACTATTTAAAGGATAATCAAACTCATAATAAGCTTTTTCAATGGCCTTAATCACTTCCCAAGGTGTGAGAATACTAAGATTAATATAAGGAGATATTAAACTATGCCATAAAGTATATTCTCCAGTGATCATTGCATCTTGATATGTACCAAAGTTGTTTAAATTATGTTCTATAAAATTATCTAATACCTGTAAAGCTTGGGAACGGGTTACAGCCCATTTAAAGGGTTTAATTTTGCCGTAGGTTGGTATTTTATAGGATTTAATGTCTTTAATTACTTGTTGAGTGATTTTATCTGGTTCAAACTGTAAAGGTGTGGGAGGATTTAAACCTTTTTTTGGAGGTTTCCGATTTTGTTTATCAAAGTTCCATTTTCCTCCTATTGGTTGATTATCTTCCATGAGAATATTGAATCTTTTTCTTCCTTCTCGATAAAAATCTTCTAATAATAGGCGTTTACGTGAGTCTGTCCATTGTTTAAACTCTTCTTGAGTCCAGAGAAAATGATTATTAGGAATCAACTTTATTTTACAATCTAATTTAAAGCTTTTAACGCGGCTTGAAAATGGTTTATCATAAGGCGTTACCAATCTTAATTCTGTTATTTTATTCTTCTTAATCCAATCATTTAAAGGGGTTTCAAAATCTTGAGATATTTCATAAGTAACTGTCCATCCTTGTGTTTTTAATTCTTCAGCAAAATGACGCATTGCTGAGAAAACTAATACTAATTTTTGTTGATGATAGGGACGTTTTTTGATATAATCATGGGATTCGATCAAAATAACATGAGTTTCTTGTTTATCATCTTGACAAGATAGTAAAGCAGCTTGCTCTGAATGTAGTTGATTTCCTAAAATCCAAATACCAATAGTCATAGAAAAATATAAAAGTAAGTTAATTTAAGGTTAGCAGTAAACAACAATAATAATGGAATAAATATTAATTTTAAATTTGCATACTCACCTCCTGTTTTCCTCCTGGCTCCCCTGCTGGGAGGGGCGGGTTGGGTTAAATTTTCAATTCTTAAGTTATCATTCCGAGGAACGAAGAATCTCTATAGATCCAAATCACAAAAAAAGCACCATACAAAAAGGGTAACAAAAATTGCTACCCTTTTTATATGGAATGGGAAATAATATATTATTGCTTTTTAGAGCCTTTACCTTTTAAACCGAGGGATAATCCACCTAAAGCCAATAAACTAATGACAGTAGAAGGTTCGGGAACGGAGGGAACTTCTTGTTGTCCTACTACACGAACAGGTGGTTCTCCAGGACATACTATGCTAAAAAACAGTTTTAAATCCGTGAAAGCCAGATAGGGCAAGCAATATGGACTAAATGATATTTTCATTGAAGTAGTTTTAGAAGTTATTAAAAAGTTTAAAATAGAGCTTAAATATTCTCATCTAGATTCCACATCATTTCATTGCCACTCGCTTGCTTTTCCAACAACTCAAGGATAATATCTGCTTTTAGCTCTACAGCAATAACCCACCAGCTTGTTATGGTGGGTATAATTTTGACAGAAGTTTTATCTAGAGAGATACCCCTCAAGGATAATTGCTAACGTTGATATTCAACAATCAAGGCAAAGGAAAACTATTAGCCCCTGCATATTGGAGTCCTAAAGCTTTATCAAGGTCATCTTTCAACGTTTCCAGATACTGAATGATGTTCTCGCAAAGCACATAACCACCCTCTACAATCTTGTCCGGTTCCCCCGTAAACTCGTCAAGAGTGTATTTGTTCGAGATAACAGGGTTTCTTGGTTATCTCATCCCAGGAAAAAGCCCGTAGTCCAGCAAGGGATAGTTGAGTAGAAAATGGTAGGCACGAACAAATTAGATTTTCAGATTCCCTAAAAGCTTCGTAATCAATGGGAATATTAGCAACAATCTTTAGAGTAGCGTTCGGTCTAGTTTCCTCAAAAAAGTCTACCGTAATGGGAAGCAACTTACTAGGTAAAGGACTAAGAAGACTTAACTCCGCTTGCCAGCAACACCAGCAAAAATAAGACTCTAAAGTATCTATGTAGGGAGGGTCATCTGGCAATCCTGATCCGCCGTCCGTCGTTTTATATCCCTGGGATGCTATGAAACTGCAAGCATTTCCAATATACGCTTCGGCTGTCCCATCATAAAACTGCATCAAGCCTAACAGAAAATCTCCACCCGAACTTAAAGCATCAACTGAATGATAAGGAAATGTTGCCTCGATCTTTAAGTTGGCCGTCAAAGCTCCGTCAACAATTGATCGAGACAAAGCTATCCTCACAGCATTCTTATATGGATAGGAATCATCCCCCAAATTGTCAGCATAATTAACATTAGAAGCACGAAGGGTTAAAGCTCCCCAAATAATGGCGCGCTCCCAGGAATTTATTTCTAAATCATCTCTGTCTGTCTTACTGATTAGATCCATTCTGTTCTGTTAAGTGAATTTTAATGGATAAACAAACTAGCACAATACCTATACTAAGGCACTCACTCACACCAAACACTCCCAAGGAAATAAAAGAATGTGTTTAAGCAAAACTTTTTCAAGTCTGGTAACGTTGCTTAAACACATTTATTATATCACTTATTGAATCGTTTATCCTGTTAAAAGTGTAACATTATTACCCTAGAAAATATCTTGGTTTTTATCGATATAATTCAGCTTCCTTTATTGTCTCTTAATCGTATTTCTTTCTGGTTGCCTTAACAGCCCAATTTTTTAAGCATTTACTAGGGGTTTATCTTACTTGGTTTATATGGGTATAATGGGTGTAGTTCTTACATTTATACGGAAAAACGTAAAAAGTGTAAAATCGCTGTAACCTAATTTTTATGATAAAAATAGCCTTCTCGCTCAGTTTGGCATCTGCTAGACTCTTACGTTCTTAGTGACAATTATACAAGAACTTAAAAAGTATTTTACATAGAAATATTTACCAATAAAGTCCAATAAGCGTGGTCAAGCTTCTATAATAAAGAGGGAGCAGATACAGGCATTGTACGACAAAGCAAGTCCAGATTTAAGGTTATTTTTACAAATATTTCGTTACACTGGGGAACGTCCACAAGCAGTTTTATCTTTAGAACAGAACATTTGTTACCATGAAGATGGGACTGTGAAAGATAGGCTCTTGTTTAAAGGGATAACCCGTAAGCAAGCGGCAGGGAAACCAGCAAAGGATAGGGTTGTTTTAGTCCGAGAAGAACTTAAGAAAGAACTCGATTGCTACGATAGACATAACTCAATTTATATGTTCGCTTCCCCTAGAAACTTATCTAAGCCTTTGACCTATCACGGGTTAAGATATCGTTTTGAGAAACTGTTAGAAAAGTGTGGCTTTCAGCATCATAATTTTTCCTTGTATCGCTACCGTAGAACTGTAGCCGATAAGTTATCCCGTCAGGCTCTAACCCCCAAGGAATTAATGGACGCTATGGGTTGGAAAAGTTACTCATCAGCTATTCCGTATATGGAAGTTAACAGGGAAGTGGTAGACAATGCGATGCGATCGCTTGATTAACCCCTAGCACAACTTCCTAAAGTGTCAGTTTACCCCTAGTAAAGTATGATTCAAACTTACTCACGAAATCCTCACGAATGCCCCCACTGTTTTCACGAAGGAGTGATGATCTTTGCTGATACTAGGGAACATGAAGAGATAACATGGTATTTCTATCGCTGTGTTTGTTGTGGTAGATGGGTGTCCATGAGGAAAGGGGAAGAACCTAGAAAGTTGTTTGACCTTCCGTTTCTTCCCCTTAATCTAAACAATCCGCTAACTTAATCTATTTGGTGAATGATGTGGGAGTTAAGGTGATTTCCAGAATAAAATATACCTGCTTTTCCAGTTATTTTCCCCCTTAAAAAGGGGGGTTAGGGGGGATCGTTAGGTATCTTCTTGATCAGAAATCACCTAAGCACTAGCTTTTTTGCCAAGGACTTCCAGGATTTGAACAACCGGAACCTTATCCCGATTCATTGAGCCGATCATATCCAGGGATGCCTTTGGCACATAGACGGTTTTCTTTTTCCGATCCCCATTGGGTAACGTCTCCTCATATTGGAACCACCACTGAGGATAGGATTTGTTTTTGCGCTTCACATCTTTGCTAAACAGGTAGCCTGTGCCTTCCCCCTTTTTCCGTCGCGAGTTTGTACTAGGGGTTAACTTGGTCAAAGTTCCATCAGGATCTTTAACTTTACCCCTAGTACAGTTTTCAGAAGTGTCTATCACTTCTGTCTCACTTTTCCGCCCCCATTCATTAAGGGGTGATTTCTGGGTTAAAATCTCATAGACGGGTAACAATTCAGGGGGGCAAGGATTTTGCCGTTCAAAGTCTCCCATTGTCAATGGCTGATCTATGCCGACTCGCAAAAACTCGATCCGAGCTTTCCAGTAACGATCTATTGCAGCGTCCAAGAATCGGTTTTTGTCTTTCTTGGTGTGCGATCGCTCATAACGCAAGCAGTAATCTTGGTAGACTCGTTTAAAAGATTGCGCTGATTTGACAATGTAGTTATGGTCTTTAAATGGATCGGCTTCCTTCCGTTCCCAACAGTTTTGGCATCTCCAAGCAAATAGTCCATACTTCCCCGTGCTAGGAACCCATTTGTGATCACAAGCATCCTCATTTTCTAGATCATGTTGGGAGGTATGGGTATGGGTAGGGATATTGAGTAGAGTTAGTTGGTGGTTAGTCATGGCACTTTCATCTTTTACTAGGGGTTATGGTGCGATCGCTCTGATTAAAATTCGTCTTCATAGTCATAGTCCTGGTCGACTGGTTCCATATTTTCCCAGCACTGATCGCAGTATCCGTGCTGGTTCCCAAACTCGAAGGATTCTAAGCCACCAACGAAAGCCCCGCATGATTTACAAAATCCATGTTTAGCAGCGCATTCAGGACAGGACAACACGGCTAAGGTGTCCTTCTCGTTTCCCTGCTCTGGGTATCTATATAGGGTTTGCTGAATAAAAGCAAAACCCTATTCTTTAAAAGGTTACACCCATATTCGCGATCGCAAAAAAGATCAGCTTTGTCGGCTACAAACCGCTATAATTGGTAGAAACACCTCCCAGTTGTTGGTCAAGAACAAATGTATCGAAAAGAGGAGCAACCTTTACCGCCCCCAGAAAAATTTGAATTACCTTTCGAGGGCAAATTGTCCCCCAATAATCGTTGGGTAATCATGGCAGAGTTGATACCTTGGGATGATTTTGAGGAAGAATATGCTAAACTTTTTTCAGCAGAAAAAGGTGCGCCAGCCAAACTATTTAGAATGGCATTAGGGACATTAATTATTAAGGAAAAATTAGGAACAAGTGATAGAGAAACTATAGAACAGATTAGAGAAAATCCCTATCTACAATACTTTATAGGTTTAAATTGTTATCAACAAGAGCCACCACTGGAATCTTCAATGCTAGTTCATTTTAGGAAAAGAATTGATGGAGAATTGATAAACAAAATCAATAAAAAAATAGTAAAAAGAGAAATAGACAAGAGTGATAAAGAAGTAAAAAAAAAGGATTGTCTCCAAGAAAAAGGAGAAAAAAGCCGAGAACTTCTAGAAAAATTGCTAGAAAGGAATACTTAAAAGTAGCTAAAAAACGAAAAGTATCTTATCAAGAAAGAAGAAAAGCTATCGGGAAACAGTTAAAATACCTTAAGAAAAATTTAGGAAATATAGAAGACTTAATTCAAGCTGGGGCTTCCCTGGAAAATCTGAGTAAAAGACAGAAAAATTGTCTAGAGACTATCAAAAAAGTTTATGAACAACAACAGTCAATGTGGGAGAATAAGACCCAGAGTGTTCCTCAAAGAATTGTAAGTTTAACTCAACCGCATATTCGTCCAATAGTGAGGGGAAAAGCAGGAAAACCAATAGAGTTTGGAGCTAAACTCTCAGTAAGCTGTGTAGATAACTATGTGTTTCTAGACAAAATAAGTTGGGAAAACTTCAATGAATCTTGTCATTTAAAAGAACAAGTAGAAAAGTATAAAGAAACGTTTGGCTATTATCCCGAATCCGTCCATGTAGATAAAATTTATCGAACTAGGGAAAACAGAAATTGGTGTAAGGAAAGAGGGATAAGAATCAGTGGTCCGAAGTTAGGAAGACCTCCGAAAAATGTCAGTGAAGAAGAAAAGAAACAAGCCCACTCCGATGAATGCTTCCGTAATGCTATTGAGGAAAAGTTTGGACAAGCTAAACGAAGATTTAGCCTAAATCTCGTGATGACAAAACTCCCTGAAACCTCCATTACATCTATTGCTATTACATTTTTAGTTGTCAATCTTTCTAAACTTCTGAGGCAGTTTTTGTCGCTTTTTTTGTCCTTATTTACTAATAATAGAACAGGGGAACTCATCAAACCGCTTTTCATTAATTTTGATTATACTTTAAACAATTTTTATGTACTAAAACTTATTGATTTGTCATAAAATTCTTGGTCAAAAGTGGCATAAATTTTGGAGAAACTTTTTCAGCAAACCCTAAGTAGGTAGGCAAAAATAAACGTAAGTTTGTAGTTAAGGCTTAAGCCTTAACTACAAACTTTTCGATTTTATGAAAAAGCGATCGCCTCTATGAAAAAGCGATCGCCTCTATGAAAAAGCGATCGCCTGAATTATCAACAAAAGCCATTAAATGGAGATTTCGCTAAACTCACGACTCATGTGATCAAAGGGTTGATCCACAAAAGAGGTGTTTTGCACTCCAGACTCAACGGCCATGGCTTTCACCTTGTCTTTCATTATTTGAATACCCCGAACTGTGGGAGCAATGGGAACGCCCAAAGAGTTATAAGTTTCCCGTAACCCTTGTAAAACCCGTTCATCTAGAACAGTGGGATCTCCGGCTACTAAAGCATAGCTGGCATAACGCAAATAATAATCCATATCCCGCAAACAAGCAGAATAACGACGGGTGGTATAAGCGTTACCCCCTGGACGGATCAACTCTGGAACTTCCTCGAAGAGTTGCAGACCTGCTTCTTTAACGATCTCAGGGGAACTAGCATTAATTAAGGCAGCCACCTTAATTCGATCGCTTCCTGAGTCAAAGTAAGATTTAAGACTGGCGATCGCATCTCGATCCAAATAGCGACCGGTTAGATCATAGTTTTTGATTAAGGTAGTAACGGCATCTCGCATTAAAGTTTTCTCCCAACAACAATTTTTTATGGCTTACCAACAAGCCGGTTTCTCCCAATGAGAAGGAATCTATCTCATCATAAACCCCTCGATCGCTTAAGTCTAGGGGTGTTACAATGTATTCTTAACCAAAATTATAGATTTTGACAATTTTCTTGTAGTGTATTTCTAATCACACTACGATAGAACTCATAATATCTCAATGCTTGATCAACACTTTTCACATCTCATTCATTTTAAAGCGTCTGAGTCTCTGTCTTTGCCTGTTAAAGATGCACCCAAACCGATCCATCATTATCTCAGACAACCACAACGCTTAGTAAAGGCCATCGCCGACCCCCAACTCATGGAACAACTATCAGACCATGAGTTCCGTTTAAAAATGCGTCCTTTAAATTTTATGGACATTTATCACTTTCAACCGACGGTGGTTTTAGGGGTTTGGTCTGATAGTAAAGGAACGGTCTTTTTGCGGTCTCAAGATTGTGAAATTCGGGGAATTGATTATATTAACGATCGCTTTTCTTTAAGCTTAAAAGGAAAACTATCGCCTCAAGAACACGACGGTAAAACCTATTTACAAGGACAAGCTAATTTAACCGTAAAAGTCGATTTACCCCCTCCTTTGTGGGTGACACCTAAACCCTTACTACAAGTCACCGGAAATAGTCTTTTAAAAGGGGTTCTCGGTCGTATTAAACAACGGTTGCTTAACCAATTATTGATGGATTATTATCACTGGGTTGATTCTCAATCAGAATTAATTGAACCTCAAAACTCCATCAAATTCGGTGACCCTTGTACCGATTCGTAAACGATAAAAAGAGATTCACCTAAAACAAGATGAATCTCTTTTCATTAATAGTGAAGCGGTTTTATTTACGGGGACGAGCTTCGTCCACTTTCATTGTTCGCCCCATCCATTCTGCACCATCTAGAGTTTCAATGGCACTAGACTCTTCTGCTTTTGTTTCTAATTCTACAAAAGCAAATCCTCTAGGACGACCTGTTTCTTTATCTGTGGGAACATGGACGCGTTTAACTGTACCATACTCTGCAAATACTTCATTAAGGTCTTCTTCTTTTACCTCGTAAGAGAGGTTTCCAACGTAAATTGACATGAACGATCTATCTTGATTTCAACATTTTGAGCCTGTTCTTTCGAGAAAAAATTAGCGATACTCAACGGAAAAAACTGCTAATTCTAACTAACTTATATTTCTCTCAGTGTCTAATGCTCTAGAACTATCATAACACAATTAATCCAAGTTATGTCAAATCTTTCTGAATTAAACCTCACCGTTAACCGCCAGGTTTTATTAATAATTTTCTGAGCAGGAGAAAACTAACAACTGATGTAAACCCAACCTAAAACAGTGGGGGAAACCGTCGTTATTTCCGTACTTAGCTAGATTACAATAACTATATAATCCATTATAGATAATTCTAACCATGCAACCTACCAATCCCAATCAATTTACAGAAAAAGCCTGGGAGGCCATAGTCCGTACCCCTGATATTGCTAAACAAAATAGTCACCAACAAATTGAAAGCGAACACTTAATGAAAGCTCTGAGTGAGGAAGAGGGACTAGCCACAAGTATCTTCAATAAAGCTAACCTTAGTGTTCCCAAATTGCGAGAACAAACAGAGGCTTTTATTCGTCGCCAACCTAAAGTCTCCAATCCTGGGGAGTCGGTTTATTTAGGCCGTAGTTTAGATAGTTTACTTGACCGAAGTGAGGGCTTTCGGAAAGAATTTGAAGATGACTATATCTCTGTAGAACATTTACTATTAGCCTACCTTAAAGATGATCGTTTTGGTAAAAATTTGTTCAAAGAGTTTGGTCTGACTGAAAGAAATTTTAAAGATATTATTAAACAAGTAAGAGGCAATCAAAAAGTGACCGATCAAAATCCTGAAAATAAATACGAAGCTTTAGAAAAATATGGACGAGATTTAACTCAATTAGCCAAAGAAGGTAAGCTCGATCCTGTTATTGGCCGAGACGACGAAATTCGTCGAACCATTCAAATTTTATCCCGTAGAACCAAAAATAATCCTGTTTTGATTGGGGAACCTGGGGTCGGAAAAACAGCTATTGTAGAAGGGTTAGCGCAACGAATTATTAATAGGGATGTCCCTGAATCTTTGCGAGATAGAACATTAATTGCTTTGGATATGGGTTCTTTGATTGCTGGGGCAAAATACCGAGGAGAATTTGAAGAAAGATTGAAAGCTGTCCTAAAAGAAGTAACCGATTCTCAGGGCAATATTATCCTTTTTATCGATGAAATTCATACCGTTGTTGGTGCCGGTGCAACTCAAGGGGCGATGGATGCAGGAAACCTTTTAAAACCCATGTTAGCACGGGGAGAATTGCGCTGTATCGGGGCAACAACCCTGGATGAATATCGTAAGTATATCGAGAAAGATGCTGCCTTAGAAAGACGTTTTCAAGAAGTGTTAGTGGATGAACCCAATGTAGTCGATACAATTTCTATTTTACGGGGACTCAAAGAGCGTTATGAAGTCCATCATGGGGTAAAAATTGCTGATACAGCTTTGGTAGCAGCAGCGATGTTATCTAACCGTTATATTAGCGATCGCTTTTTACCAGATAAGGCCATTGATCTCGTGGACGAATCTGCTGCTAAATTAAAGATGGAAATTACCTCTAAACCAGAAGAATTAGACGAAGCAGATCGTAAAATTCTCCAATTAGAAATGGAACGACTTTCTTTACAAAAAGAGGTAGATATAGCCTCTCGGGAACGTTTACAAAGATTAGAAAAAGAATTAGCTAATCTCAAGGAAGAACAATCCCAACTTAATGCCCAGTGGCAAGCGGAAAAAGAAGTTATTGATCAGATTCGCCAACTAAAAGAAACTATGGATCAAGTTAACTTAGAAATTCAACAAGCTGAACGGGATTATGACCTAAATAAAGCCGCTGAATTACGCTATGGCAAACTCACAGATTTACAGGGACAAGTCAAGGAATTGGAAAGTAAAATTGAGGAACGACAAACCACAGGAAAAACTTTACTAAGGGAGGAAGTTATAGAGTCAGATATTGCCGAAATTATCTCTAAATGGACGGGAATTCCTATTCTTAAATTAGTGGAATCAGAAAAAGAAAAACTATTACATTTGGAGGATGAACTACACGAGAAAGTTATTGGACAAGAAGAAGCTGTAACTGCTGTATCAGAAGCAATACAGCGTTCTCGTGCAGGACTTTCTGATCCCGATCGTCCCACTGCCAGCTTCATCTTTTTGGGACCAACTGGGGTAGGTAAAACAGAATTAGCTAAAGCCTTAGCTAAGAACCTTTTTGATACCGAAGAAGCCATAGTTCGTATCGATATGTCTGAGTACATGGAGAAACATAGCGTATCTCGTTTAATTGGTGCGCCTCCTGGATATGTAGGCTACGATGAAGGCGGACAATTAACGGAAGCAATTCGTCGTCGTCCCTACTCAGTAATTCTCTTTGACGAGATAGAAAAAGCACACGGTGATGTCTTCAACATCATGTTACAAATTCTCGATGATGGACGTTTAACAGACTCTCAAGGTCGGGTAGTAGATTTCAAAAATACTATCATTATTATGACCAGTAATATCGGTTCTCAATACATTTTAGATGTGGCAGGAGACGATACTCGTTATGATGAAATGCGTTCCCGTGTTATGGAAGCGATGCGTAATAGTTTCCGTCCCGAATTTCTCAATCGTATCGATGAAATTATCATCTTCCACAGCTTACAAAAAGAACAATTACGAGAAATTGTCAAGCTACAAGTTCAACTCTTAAGAAGTCGTTTAGAAGACCAAAAAATGTCTCTTAAATTAGCAGATATTGCCCTAGATTTTGTGGCCGATATCGGTTACGATCCCGTCTATGGTGCCAGACCTTTAAAAAGGGCAGTTCAAAGGTACTTAGAAACTCCTATTGCTAAGTCAATTTTAAGAGGAGAATTTAAAGCAGGGGACACTATTTTTGTGGATGTTGAAGATGAAAGATTGACCTTTAAACGTTTGCAATCTGAAATGTTAACCGTTTAACTTGTAGGGTGGGCATTGCCCACCTATTTGATATAAAATTTTAATCTCAGCGAAGATACCGTGTTATATTTAGCTAAGGTTTTCCAAAAATCTATCACCTTAACATTTAGTCATGAATAAATATCATTTTTGGCCAGAAGAAACTGTTAAAAAAGATGGATTCATTGTTATTGCTTGCACCATTGAAAATATAGACCAGACAAGGAAAAAGTTATGGTATAAATTACCAGAACAATATCATGATCGGATTACATCTAGTTGTGACCCTTTTATTGTGGCACTAATTTTTAAGCTAATGACAGAACCAGCTAAGTTAGTTGTTCATGGGCAAGTTTCTCCTTCTTTACTGCAAAATATTACCGAGTATCAGGCTATTTGGCAGTGTTGGCGACCAGATTATTACCATTCTGTAGAAATTAATGCTGAGATAGAGGCAGAAATATCCGTTGATAATCGTCCAAATAATCCTATTTCTGCTTTTTCTGGTGGGGTAGATAGTTGTTTTACCCTCTGGCAACATAAAAAGGGACTTTGTGGCCGTTGGCAGCGTAATATTACCACTGGTTTAATGATACACGGATTTGATATTCCCTTATCTCAAACAGAGGTATTTGCAAGTGCTTTTGAAAAGTCAAAAAGGATGTTATCAAGCCTAGACACAGAGTGTATTCCTTTGTCTACTAATATCCGTCAATTTAAGCACCAATGGCTTGATACTTTTGCTTCTGCCGTTATTTCCTGTCTTATGCTATTTCAAAAAAGTTATCAAGTAGGATTAATTCCAAGTTCTGAAGCTTATCGAAAATAGTTGGGTCTAAAACCCCGCCTTTTAAGGCGCATAGTTTTTGAAGCGGAGCATAAATCTCTGTTTCAAAAACAACTTCTGACTTCTGACTTCTGACTTCTGACTTCTGACTTCGTTAAGATGCCCTGGTTACCCCTTGGGGTTCTCATCCCATTACAGATCATCTACTATCGAATAAGACTTTTTCTATTATTCATGATGGGGCTTCCTTTTCACGAATTGAAAAGATTAAGGAGATAGGTTCTTGGAAAGAAGCATCAGACGAATTAAGAGTTTGTCCTCATGGAAAACAGAAAGATCGTAATTGTGCGCATTGCGAAAAATGTATTAGAACAATCTTAGCTTTTCGTGCAACAGGTTTAGGTTTACCTCAATGTTTTTCTGAAGATATTAGTAATCAAGAGATTTTAGCTCTTAACTTTAAAGGTTTAAGTCTGCTGCAAATTGCAGAACTAAGATCAATCATGACATTTGCTTTAAAAAGTGGATTATCAGAAAGTTGGATTAAATGTTTAAGAATAGCTATTTTTATTAATCAGATTACTGCTCGTTTGCTCAATCCTGAAATTAGGAAGAAATTTAGTAATAATTTTCCTCAGTTAGCTCAATATTCTCGTAAAACTGAACTTACCCCCATATATATATACTACTTTTGATTGAAAACCCTATCTATAAAGGCTTTTAGCCTACATCTCTCTTGTGTCCATACATGGACACAAAAGAGATATGTTGACAAGATTTTAGCGATCGCTGTACTATTAAACTACATAGGTGCAGTTTTCTCAAACCCACTTCATATAATCTTCAGAGAGATTGTACCCAGTAATGGGTAGTACAAAAATCGCTACAACTACCTTTAGATAAGGCTTTTGTCGTTTTTCGTGGGGGGAAGTTCAGGTAAAATACAAGGCTATAATTAATCTACAAAACGAACTTGAAAAAAGTCAGAATATCTATAGCAATCAGGAATGATTCATGAGAACATCAAGATCCCCCCTTAATAAGGGGGTTAGGGGGGATCACAATTCACTTAATTCTCACAACTGATAACTGATCGCTATATGTATAATTTTTCCCTGAATAGAATCCAGATTATAAGCAGAAAAGTTTCCTATTTCTTATTAACTTCTAGACTTTTAAGATATAAGTAGGTAAGTGGCAACCTTGATAAATCACTTAATATTGGACTTTGGACAAAAAAAGTTTGTTAGCGTATATTTTACGCTAAACTAAAATCCCAAAATATCGGCTCTGTATCAGTCAATAAAATTGGCTGACAAATAGGGCTAATCTATAGATTCTGAGGAAAACTAAGGAGCTTTTAAGTTTTTAGTTGATTTTTTGCTCCCTTTCTTGATAACATCATGACGAGTTCGTGGGGCTTTTTTGTAACCTTTAATACGTCCGGAAGAAAAACCTCGACGTTTGGGAAATTTGGCGAAAGTCCCCAAGGTCGTAATTATTCTTGAAAAGTCTCTTTGAACTAGACTAGGGGTGATTTTGATGGATTTATTAGTCTTCAAATACTGTTCCCAATCACGGGGTAAAACCACAGCTAATTTTCTGGCAGCCCACAAATTTACATAAGAAAGAAGTGTTAGTTTAAACCAATTTTCTTCATGATGTACATCGGGAGTTAAATAAGATGTCATCAATAATCTTTGTTTACCAAATCGAAAAAGATGTTCCATGTCATAACGTTGTCGATAACACTGATAACAATCAACTAAACTTAACTCATCGCGCCGAGAACCAATAACAATAAGCCACATAGGTTTCCAAATACTATTTCTTTCTTGATCTCTGACAACAATCTGGAGTAAAGTAAAGGGGTGATTGTTCATTTTATAGTTTTTAGTTCCTCTCATTAACATCTGTTTCCATCCCGAAATAGTCACTGTTAATTGCCGACCTTTTTTCGTTGTAAAGGGAACATGATGAACTTCATCAGGTTCAGTCCAAGTTTGATCATCTTTAAGGTCAAATTTATCCCCATACCAACGGGATGTCCCGAAGTTTTGGTTTGATTTGGGTCCCGAATAAT
>Ga0064014_10036_pt1 | contig 72666 bp, 61 predicted proteins | sample CrowatWCoCulture_2_FD_61584 | JGI IMG/M metagenome (GOLD analysis project Ga0064014, IMG submission 61584) | Marine cyanobacteria communities from the University of California, Santa Cruz, USA, analyzing cyanobacterial DNA methylation -... | ecosystem: Host-associated > Microbial > Bacteria >...
TTTTCTTGATGGGGGTTTCACTTAATTGATGAATTTTTCCTATTCCTTGATAGCCTTTATCAGCAAGAACTTTTATTGATGTCCCAAATTTGACCCACTGTTTTTAAATAGTTTAAAATCATGAGTTTTTCCTTTTCCGTTGACTAGGCATACAATTTGACCAGTTTTTTGTTGAATGACTATTTGTGTTTTTAAAGTATTTTCTCTTTGTTTTCTACTATAAAACTGTTTTTGTCGTTTTTTCGGCCTTTCAATTTGACTTTCCATGACATCCATTACTACCATTTCCTCTTGATAATTCGTTTTCCATAATTCTTTCTTTCCAGGTAGTCGAAATTGACGAGATTTTATTAATATATTTTCGATTTTATGGACAATGCGACAAACGTTAGATTCGGACATTTTCCACGTTAGACTAATATGGTAATAAGTCCTATATTCTCTTAAATACTCAAGCATTATGAGAATGTGGTCTTCAACTATTAATTTTGGTTTACGTCCGGGTTTCTTTTTTCTTTTTAGATAAGCTTTGACAGTGCGAACCATCACTCTGAAAGTTTTTTTTTACTCCTGTCAAACGCTTGAATTCGGTCTCTTTTAACTTTTTAACTTGCCAATATTTCATTATCAAATCAATTTTCTTAGCTGAATAGTTATCTTTAATAATTATACAACGATTCTTGTTTTAAAACTTAATTGATTTTTGGGGTTCAGGCGATCGCCACTATGAGAGTGCGATCGCTTTACCAATGGTGGCTATGCAAAAAATGAATAATCTTTTATTATACCACGAAAAACTTTTGCAAGAGGTCTAATGATTGCAGCATTATCTTGTAATATTTTTTCCCTTTCTTCCTCATTGTTACAGTAGAGGAATAAACCTATAAGTTGGGTGTATTGATTAAATTGTTGTTCGTTCATAGGGATGTTTTTAATCAGTGAACAGTGAACAGTGAACAGTTATCAGTTTTCCTCATTGATTATATAGCAATCATTTATCAGTTGTGAGAATTAATATTGAAACTTATCCCCCCTAACCCCCCTTATTAAGGGGGGAACTAAAGGGGGGAAATAAAGGGGGGATCTCGAGAATCTCATGAACCATTACTGATTGCTATAGAATAGTGTTAAGGGTGGGGGGAGTGAGACGGTTAAACAATTTGGTATCTTGTCCAGAAAACCTGTGTTTCTTATTGCATATTCACCATTGTTATCAAACTTTGTAAATGCTTCTCCGTCAAAGACAAGGGTTTATCTTGTAATTTTGGTAACCAGTCTAACTTAGGTTTAACGGGACTAATAACGGCTAAAACCTCTTCAATACCGATTGAACCTTCAACAGTAAAATGATCTTTAGAATAATGCTTTGTTTTCTGAGGTAGAATAACCTCCCCTGTATCAAACTCAAACGATGGACTAACAGAAGACGGACATAAACAATATACGTCCGCACTGTTACTAAACTTTTCTAATAACAGTAAATAACCCCCTTGAGGTAACTGAATTTGATAGTGAATCAAACTATTAAGGGGAATTTGCTTAATAGGGTTTTCCTTTTTTTCCCATCCCCCAATAGCTAACTCACTTAGGGGAGGTTGTTGCAAAATAATAGGATTAATTACCCTCCTATTCTCTGCTTTGTCTCGTAACCATCGCCAAGAATCTAATAAATTTAAAGACGAAACTTGTTTATCTTTCCAGATAGGATACTTAGTATTAATTAACCATTTTCTAGCTTTTTGCCATTTATTTTCCCCTTGATAACCCTCCTCTCTTAGCTTGGGGAAAATACTCTTAGACCAACTGTCTCTGAAAATAACTTCAGGTGGTGATTTTAGCTTACCATTATCCGTTAATTCACGTTCTAAAACCTCTGCTAACTGTTTATTATTAAGGTCAGAATTATCAGATAATAACCGTTGAATAAAAGTTAATTCTATCTTAGAGGATAAAATTATGTGTGACCCAAACAAGACCCATTTATTTTCAAAAGTACCCAACTTAACCGTAATTAGTGTTAGTGCGTTCTCATTTATAACCATTATTATCTTAACTGCTATAATCACCGATTTCATAGGGGTAATTGATATTAACCTGCAACCCGATGGATTGGACTTTGGACAAAAAAAGTTTGTTAGCTTATATTTTACGCTAAACTAAAATCCCAAAATATCGGCTCTGTATCAGTCAATAAAATTGGCTGACAAATAGGGCTAATCTATAGATTCTGAGGAAAACTAAGGAGCTTTTAAGTTTTCAGTTGATTTTTTGCTCCCTTTCTTGATAACATCATGACGAGTTCGTGGGGCTTTTTTATAACCTTTAATACGTCCGGAAGAAAAACCTCGACGTTTGGGAAATTTGGCGAAAGTCCCCAAGGTCGTAATTATTCTTGAAAAGTCTCTTTGAACTAGACTAGGGGTGATTTTGATGGATTTATTAGTCTTCAAATACTGTTCCCAATCACGGGGTAAAACCACAGCTAATTTTCTGGCAGCCCACAAATTTACATAAGAAAGAAGTGTTAGTTTAAACCAATTTTCTTCATGATGTACATCGGGAGTTAAATAAGATGTCATCAATAATCTTTGTTTACCAAATCGAAAAAGATGTTCCATGTCATAACGTTGTCGATAACACTGATAACAATCAACTAAACTTAACTCATCGCGCCGAGAAGCAATAACAATAAGCCACATAGGTTTCCAAATACTATTTCTTTCTTGATCTCTGACAACAATCTGGAGTAAAGTAAAGGGGTGATTGTTCATTTTATAGTTTTTAGTTCCTCTCATTAACATCTGTTTCCATCCCGAAATAGTCACTGTTAATTGACGACCTTTTTTCGTTGTAAAGGGAACATGATGAACTTCATCAGGTTCAGTCCAAGTTTGGTCATCTTTAAGGTCAAATTTATCCCCATACCAACGGGGATGTCCCGAAGTTTTGGCTTGATTTGGGTCCCGAATAAATTGACGATAAAAAACTCGGTCACTTCTAACTCTTGTAATAGTAACTACGTCTTCATGCTTAACTTGTTCCCCAATAAAATCCTTTTGGCTGTAGTCACTATCAGCCACTAAGACAGATAATTTATCAGAAAATAAAGAACTTTGCCAGATTTTTTTTAGTTGTTGATTGCCTTGATTTACTCCTTTATGTTTAGAGGGGACTCGCTCTCCTGATAAGGGGACAGCCCAAGGGACTTTTTCTGTGTCTATTTGGTCAGGTAAAGCGCAGACAACGGAATAACAATGTCCAATATTAATGGGTTTATTTCCCTTAATTGGATTGGGGTAATGAATAAAGGTTTTATCCGCTAACGTTTCGGCAAACCGTCGTGGACAGGGAGTTGTGTCAATACCAAATAAGTTATAATCTTTTGAAGTGGGAGGAATTGTTCTCGATACCGCTGAAAATAAAGTCTCAATTCTCTGTTCATAATTAGGGTCAGTTTGAGTGGGTAAAAACTCTTGAATTCCTCTATATAAACTGTTATAATCTCTTCTAAATAAAGGATTGAGAGACAATTCAACGACTGAGTGAGCTTGTTGGTTACTGGAGAGGGCATCGAGTAATTCTATAATAGTTTCTTTTCTAGCTTTTAGTCCTTGGAAGAGGTTAGACCTCCACACCAGGAATTCCTCGACAGACGTAGCCGTTTCATTTTTGGTCATTTTTAAAATTTATTACCTTATAAATTAGCGGAATATATACGCTAACATCAAAAGAGGTTGTTTGTTACAGTTAAGGCTAATGTCATCACATTCCGAACTTAAGACCAGTCAAGATGTCCACCTGAGAGCCAAACAAATTAAGAGTCTAATTCGCTCTCTTAAACAGAAAATAAAGAAAATTGAACGGGAAGGGGAAGTAGCACCAGCTAATTGTCATATTATTCGTTATCAGGTTAATGGAAAGGGAACAATCTACTGGTATTATAAACTACAGGCTGCTGAATCAATTTTTCCTATGGCCACTAATAATGAGAAAAAAACCAAATATAAATATTTAGGACGAGCCGGAAGTTCTGCTCATATTGATGCTGTAGAAAAACTCACTAGAAGAAATCTCATTGATGAATTAGAACGAGTCATTCAATCTCTAACTGAAAGCTACTTAGATATCTATATTGGAACCGAAACTGAATGAAGCTATTTAATATTTAAAATCCCCTAAAAAGATGGAAAGAGAGTTTTTAAAATCACCTTAATTCTCTATTTTAGCTCTGGAGATATGTTTAGCGTAAAATTTACGCTAACAATTGTTTTTTATCCAAAGTCCAAGATGGAGCAAAAATTAAAATTGATACACGAAAATGATAGTCAGTCCACCTGCTACTATCTCTCTTTTGTTAAAGTTGAAAAACCCTTGTGATTTCTGAATTCTAGAATCCTTCCCGAATAATTAATAGTTAATAGTTCATAATTAAGGTTTGAGGTTCCTCCCCTTGAAAGCGCACCAAGCAGGGGTAATTATTAATTATTAATTGTTCATTGTTAATTGCTGAACCAGACACCGATGGAAGTATTAATCTAACGCAGTATTTCTAAAACCTTACTACTGTTGAACAATAGCCCAATTGTGCTTGTAACACTTAACATTACCAGCACCCAATTTCCTAAAATCGCTGCTACCATTGTCGCAGCAAGAATAGTAAACAGGGAGAAAAAGAAGGCTGTCCTCACACCAAAAATCACTGGAATTGTGGGAACACCGGCAATACGATCGCCTTGTGTATCTCTGATGTCATTGAGATTGGCAATTGATGCTATCATGAGACTCTCATAGAGCATTCCTCCGATGATTGGGAAGCTCCAAGGGACACCACTTACTGTCATTGGCACAATAAAGGTAAGAATGACCCAGAGGACGACTATAAGAGCCGTTTTAACCCCTGGTATTTTTTTAAGACTTCCACCATTGGGAAGAATTGGGAGACTATAGGCAAATGCGAGTCCTATGGTACTCATAATAGGAAAGATTGCCGCTGGTCGTAACAGCATTGCGATGAAGCTGATAACTACTGCGATCGCACATGAGTAAACCATGAAAGTATAATGCGATCGCAACCAATTAGTCCGTTGTGGCGCATTGATGATATCTGATTCCTCACTTAAATCGTGCATGCGGTCATAACTGTACGTCAAAAACCCTAATAACCCAGTCAGGAGGAGAACCACACTATCCGGCTCACATTCTGCCAAAGAGTAGAATAGCAGAGTGTATAGTACGGCCGAGACTATGACCAACCCATTGCCATATCGTAGAAAATCCCTAATAAATGTTCCACTGCTTCTAAAATTCATAACTCACCGTTCGCTCAAACTTCTGAACTATTTATAATGATAATGGCTAAAAAGCTTCGACGAAAAAATGACCATATCAGTGCGATCGCTAATCTTGTAGGTTGGGTTGAGAAACGAAACCCAACATCGATAATCTATCGTTTCCTAACATTAAGAATACTTAACCCAATAATTTCATCTCCTTGATAACGAATAATAATATCATCATCAGTTAACTCGCTATCATCAGCAGATAAAGCAGGTTGATGAAAATTGATATATAAAACATCTGCTTCTGCATCATAAGCTGTCCAAAAATTTTGTTTCGGAAGATTCTTAATTGTTTTAGCTAAACTAAGATAAGATTGAAGATTAATATGAGTGATAGCCATTTTATTTCCTAAAAGTAAACCTAATACTGATTTTAAAAAAGCTCAAAATTTAGACATTATTGTAGTATATCCTGAAACTTAGCTATAATTAGAAAGAATAAAAAAATCAAAAATCAGGAATTTATTTAACCAATGAATATCACGTTAAGTCCAGAACAAGAAAAGTTTATTCAATCACAAATTGCTAGGGGAAAATATACAAATATTCAGCAGGTGATTGATTCTGCTTTAAAATTGTTAGAAAAACAAGACAAAAATTATGAACAATGGCTGGATGAAACTCGCCAAAAAGTTAAGGTAGGTTTAGAACAATTAGAAAGGGGAGATAAGGTTGATGGTGAAGTTGTTATTGCTCAATTAGAAGCAAAATTTAAGCGTATGAGAGAGGAAAATTTTAATGAGTAAGTGTAACTGCTCACCGCAACAAAAAAGTCTTATTGAAAAGCACTACAAACAACATCAGTTGAGTCAACAAAAATATAAGCCCTGTGATTTAGCGTAAAATTTAAGCTAATTTATTACGGCTATTTTAATGACTAACATTCCCAGAATCAAGTCTTTTAAAAACCTCAAATAAAAACAACAATATGAGAAAAAAAGAATAGTAAGATAGTTTTTTGTTAGCGGAGATTATCCGCTAACCTTGTTTATTTTTGTGCAGAGAGATAGGGCGATCAAGAAAAATCTATCCCCCATCGGCTCCGGAGCCTTTTACATCTCTAATCCTGGGGGACTCCGACCAGCTAATGACAATAATTCGCATAATTGGACAATGGCATTTTGCCCCTGTAATCTCATGGTCTCTAAAAAACTGAACATTTGGGTGACTAACTCTGCACCCCAGTCGCTTCTTGCTCCCCCACTTACTTTGCGGTGAATGACAATGGGACGTAAAGCTCTCTCAGCATCATTATTATCTGCTTTGACTTCAGGATAAGTTAGAAAGGTGAACCACTCTTCCCAATGACGTTTGAGACGGTTAATCAATCTTTGTGCATCATAAGGCCATCCTTTTTTGGGAGTTGCTTTAAAAATCTTTTGCAGTGAGTTCTCTACTTCTGTTCTTTTGGAGCCTAAGTCTTCAAGGGTTAAATTTCGACCATGATAATGACGATAATGGATACGGGCGGTTGCTAAAACTTGCTGTACATCGGCAGCAAATTCTCGATTCGCTTGAAAACGACTGGTTTTAAGGGACTCTAACTCTCGTTCTAAATGTGCCAGACATTTCTGTTTGGCCATCGCACTTTGTCTAAAGTAGGCACTATAGCAGTCACTGGTGAGGATGCCCTTAAAATCTGCTCCTAACAATTTCTCGACTTCTGCGGAGCTTCTAGTGGGAGCCAACATCAACACACAGACCTCATTTGATGTGGCTACCCAAACCCAATACTTGATGCCATCGATGCAATAACTGGTTTCGTCAACACATCGGATTCCTGGCTGCTGGATGTACTTTAACCACTGTTGGGTCAAGGGTTCTAAACTTTCTTGAAACCATTTGTGCATTTTGGCAAGGCTCCCTTGAGAAATGGGAATGCCAAAGACATACTCTATAAAATGTTCCTGTTTACGCCATGTAAGATTACCCCCATAGCCAAGCCAGCCCACGATGCTACTTAATCGCGCCCCATAACTGAATCCTTCTTTAACTTCCAATGGAACAGGACTGTAATCTGACCATCCACAACTAGGACATTTATAGAATCCGCGACGATATTCCCTGATTTCTATGGGTTGGTCTACTACTTCAGCCACTTGCTGGAATTTTTCGGGAACTACTTCATCTCGTTCCACTGAACCCCCACAAACAGGACAGTTTTCTAGTTCTAAAGGGACTATCTTATCGGGCTGACCAAAACCATTACGGGTCTTCCCTGGGTGGTCATATTTTGGTCCGCGTTTAAATCCTTTTTTGCGTTTCTTTTTGTCAGAAGGCTTTTTTAGTTGGTCTGATGATGGGGGGACTGAACTGTTTTTTGAGTTACGGTTTTTTAGCTTATCTCTCTCTTCTTTCAATTTTTCAATTTCTTGCTGTTGTGTAGAGATTTGTTGTTGTTGCTGGTCAATCAGTCTTTGTTGAAGAGATAACTGTTGTTGTGCCTTGACTAGCCACTCAATCATGAAGACATTGTTCGCCAACTGTTCATCTGCGATAGCTCTAACTAGCTTTGAATCAATGGTAGCATTTGTGGTCATAACCCCCACTATACATAAAAATCCCCGATTTTACCTTTATGTTGTCAAGACAGATTCTTTATTGCGGTGAGCAATTACGAGTAAGTATAGTCTTTCTCAAGAAGCTATTCATGATTTGGATGAGATTTCTAGTTATTTTGCTCAAGTTAGTATAGAAGCAGGAGAACGTTTTGTTAAACGGTTTGCTGATAAGTGTAGAAATTTAATTAAGTTTCCCAGTATGGGACGCAGTTATTCTGAAATTATGCCTAGTTTACGGGGTGTTCCTCTTGATGGTTATATCATTTTATATCAGGTGAAGGGTGAAGAAATTGAAGTTGTTAGGGTTGTTAGTGGATACCGCGATTTAGATTCTCTTTTTTCAAATGAGGAGGAAAGTTAAGGTGCATTAAATTTCATTAATTGTTTTCTCTTTACTAATGAAGTGCGATCGCTGATCTTGTAGGTTGTGTTGAGAAACGAAACCCAACACCGATAATCTATTGTTTCCTAACATTGAGAATACTTAACCCAATAATCTCGTCACCTTGATAACGAATAATAATATCATCGTCGGTTAATTCGCTATCATCAGCAGATAAAGCAGGTTGATGAAAATTGATATAAAGAATATCTGCTTCTGCATCATAAGCTGTCCAAAAATCTTGTTTAGGAAGATTCTTAATTGTTTTAGCTAAACTAAGATAAGATTGTAGGTTGATGCTAGTTATGGCCATAGTTGTTTTCTCTTTGCTAATGAACGAAGACGACGGGTTAAATAAGCAGTAATAATAAATCCATCATTCAATAATTCTCGATAAACAACAACCATATATTTACCTGTGATTATCTCTTTGATGGCTAAAAATTCATCCTGACTACCTTCTAATATTTTATCAGGGTTTTCAATTGTTTTTAAAACTTCTGATTTATAATCAATTAATTCACTATGGTTATTGAGAATATGATTCCATCTTTCTTCTGTTAAACGAATTAAAATACCATTTTTAGAAATACTGTTATTTATCATATTTAAAAAGATAATCTCAGGAGTATTATAAATAACAATACTCCTAAGACTATTAATCTTATTCCACCGTAACACTCTTAGCTAAATTACGAGGTTGGTCAACGTCTAAACCTCTTCTAGCAGCAATATGATAGGCTAACAATTGTAAGGGAATCACGGAAATAATAGGTGATAAAAGTTCATCTACATGAGGAACAAATAACAAATCATCAAAGGTTGCTCTCGCTTCATTATCATCAGTAGGAGTAACACCAATTAACCTTGCATCCCTGGCTTTTGCTTCTTGGGCATTGGATAATACTTTATCATGAACATCCCCTGGCATAGCAATAGCAACCACAGGAACTTTCGCATCTAATAAAGCAATGGGACCATGTTTCATTTCCCCTGCTGGATAGCCTTCAGCATGAATATAACTTATTTCTTTTAACTTTAATGCTCCTTCTAATGCAATAGGAAAATTAATCCCTCTGCCTAAGAAAATAAAGTCTTGAGTATCGATAAATTCGTGTGCTAACTCTTCAATTTGTTTTTCTTGTTGGCTTAAAATTAGTTCGATTTGATTGGGTAATTCTCTTAACCCTTTCACCAAACTTTCTAACTTATCTGCACTTAAATGTTGACGACGATAAGCTAAATCTATGGCCAAGCAATAAAAGCCCATTAATTGTGCAATAAAACTCTTAGTTGCAGCAACTCCGATCTCGATCCCTGCTTGAGTATTAATAATCCGATCTACCATGTGAGCGAGGGTACTTTCGGGACGGTTGGTAATACCTAAAATTCGTGCATTGTATGGAGATTCTAAAGCCATTCTGCGCTGCTTTTCCATCTCTAAGGCAGCTAAAGTATCTGCTGTTTCCCCTGACTGTGTTACCCCAATAGTTAGGGTATTTCTTAACATTGGTGCAGGAGAATAACGAAACTCTGAAGCATACTGTACCATTGTGGGAATACCTGCTAACTGTTCTAGCAAATATTTACCTACCATACTGGCATTCCAACTGGTCCCACAAGCGACAATTTGAATATAATCTACATTGTCACAAAGTTCGCCAGCTAAACCTAAATTAATGGGACTTTTTTCTTCTGCTTTTTCCTTACTCCAACTCGCATCTAAATAGGTTTCTAAACAACTTCTCACCACGGAAGGTTGCTCATATATTTCTTTGAGCATGAAGTGACGAAACCCTTGTTTTTCAACAGTGGTAACGTTCCAGTCGAGGGTTCTAGGTAGCTTTCTCAGGCGTTTTAGGTCAAAATCGTAAACTTCTACGCCGAGGGGGGTTAAACGGGCAATTTCGCCGTTTTCCAGGGATAAAACTGCATGGGTATGAGGGACTACCGCCGTTACATCAGACGCACAGAAAAATTCCCCTTGGCCAAAGCCAATAATTAAGGGTGCTTGGTGACGTGCCACAATAATTTCATCGGGGTAGTCTGCACAAATAACGGCGATCGCAAAGGAACCATTGAGACGATGGATCGCTTTTTGGATAGCTTCTAAGAGACCATCATAATCTACAGTTTCGGGGAGATATTGGGCGATTAAATGGGGAATAACTTCCGTGTCTGTTTCTGAAGCAAACTCACACCCTTTATTAATTAATTCTTCCCGTAATTCTTGATGATTTTCGATAATACCATTCTGCACAACTGCCAACCTCTGACTATTATCCCGATGAGGGTGGGCGTTATGTTCTTCGGGTTTACCGTGGGTGGCCCAACGAGTGTGGCCGATACCCATTTGCGAAGGGTTGACCTCCCGTTCTAATTTTTCCCGTAGGTTGTAGAGTTTACCTTTTGCTCGGGTACAGTGGATATTACCCTCTAAAACTGTAGCAATACCGGCTGAATCGTATCCTCTGTATTCTAACCGTTCTAAACCGTCGATTAATACGTCGGTTGCCGTTTTTGTGCCAATATAGCCCACAATTCCACACATAATTTTATATATAGTTAGATGATTAATTTATTAATTGTCTATGATCATGCTCAAAATGACCAGGGTTTTCTGATTGATCAATAAATTATCTGGTGGTCATGGACTACATAGACGTAGTTTATCTATTTTCTGTTTCAATATCAAAAGGAGGGTAGAGTCCGAGGCAGGTTATATAGCGTTTCTCGGACTCATGAGGCTTCGCCGTGAGCGCGACTCCGAACGGTACACCTAATATCGCGCGTCCGAACTCCGAACTCCGAACTCCGAACTCCGAACTCCGAACTCCTAAAACTAGAAAACTGTGTACCTCACAAGTATGGGAACTGCTATAGATGGGTATTTTAAGCGTCGATAATCACCTTTCCTTGAGGATGAGCGATACAAGCTAAAATATAGCCCTCTTCTGCATCACTCTCATCTAAACCATCGGGATTACCCTCATAACGAATGTCTACCTCTAGTTTCTTCACCTTACAACTCCCACATCCCCCACTGCGACAACTAGATTCCACCTCGATCATTTCTTCTTCAGCTAAATCTAATAAGGACATTTGTTCATTACAAAGAACCTCTTTTCCTGACTCTGCAAAAACCACCGGATAAGATGTATCATTACTCGGAGCCGTAACAGGTTTTGGTGTAGCAACATGATTATTTTTGGTGATATTATTATTGGGTGCGACAACAGATGAATTATCATTCTTCTCTTGAGAAGATGGGGGGCGTTTTTTCTTAGGACTTCCAAAACTTTCTTGATTATAGTTTTCCATGGGAAAACCTAATTCTTCTACTAATTTTTTGACCCCTTTCATGAAACTATCAGGACCACAAACATAGATAACTCTATCCTTATAATCGGGACAAATAGCTGGTAATAAAACCTCGTTTAGTCGTCCCTGAAAACCCCACCAAGGGTCTCCGGTTGTCTGACGAGTCATGGTTAAACCCAGATAAAAATTACTATGATTAGCTGCCATTGCTTCTAGTTCTTTTCGATAGATAATATCTCTCGGACTTCTAGCACTATGGACAAAAGTAATATCTCTCTCAGCTACCGTATCTAAAGCCCAACGCGACATAGACATCATTGGTGTTATTCCACTTCCTGCTGAAATAAATAACAATTTAGTTGCATTATTATCAACACAGGTAAACTTCCTGATGGTCCTGTGAGGGTAATTTCATCCCCTACTTTAACATTATCATGTAACCAATTAGAAACTAACCCAGGTGGTGCATCTGGAACATCTGCTGGGGCTGGTACTCGCTTAACTGTAATTTCTAAGGTATGGGGACGAGAAGGAGTAGAAGAAATTGAATAAGACCTCTTTATTATCTTATCATTAATATTGAGATTTAGGGTAACAAATTGCCCTGGCTTATAATTAAATAGAGTGGGTGATGTTCCAGTAAAACGAAAGGTTTTAACATCCTTGGTGTCTTCAATGATGTTTAGGCAGCGAACTGTTATTTTCCCTTTGTTCCACCAGTTAATTCCTCCTAAAGCCGGAGGTTGTGATTGCACAATATTTGGAGTAGTTTCCTGTGGTTTTGAAGAGACTTTATTATTTATCTTTCCTGTGGGTAAAGGCGGAGAAATTACAGCCCCGTTAGAACCATTGCCCATAGAAGATCCTGATTCTAGTTGATAGTTATCTGCCTTAGTTGTTGGTTCAAGAGTAACTTGATTCGCTGGTTCTGTTTTTTCTGAAGCTTTATCAGTAGAACGGCGATTTTTTCTGGTTAATGCTTTAATATTTTGCAGACTCCTTTTATTAGAGGACTTACTCTTCTTAGTATTCTTACTCTTCCTATTTTTCGACTTCTTCTTAATTGGTAATCCATCAACAATTAACACAAAGTCACCAATGCGAATAATATCATCCGTCTTTAAAGGATAAGACTTTTCCTTATTAACTCTTTCATCATTGTACTGAGTGATTCCTTTCTCCGTTAAATCCTGAAAGTAATACTTACCCTTATCGGTAAACAATTTACCATGAACTTCCTGGACTTTAATACTAGGAAGCATTAACCCACAACTGGGAGAATTACCAATCAAACACCCATCGTCCTTCAGACGGTGATCGCTTAATTCTAGTTCCTGATGTTCTAGGGGATGTTGCGGATTAAATAATTTTATTTTTAGCATGGCACTAACTAAAATCAAAAAGGAGGTAAACAGTAAATCCTGATATTTTTAGAATGCCCAGAAAATTGCCAAAGTTAACACACTTAAGATATCTTTAGATTGATTAATGAAAATTAATGAAAATTATGCTCTTTCGTCAACTGTTTGATGAAGAATTATCCACGTATACTTATTTAATCGCCGATCGCAGTCTAAAACAAGCTTTATTGGTTGATCCTGTCTTGGAACAAGTTGAACGGGACCGAAAATTGTTATATGAGCTACAATTAACCTTAAAATACTGCTTAGAAACCCATATCCACGCCGACCATATTACAGGAACAGGAAAATTACGGGGTATAACCGGATGTTTGGTGATTGTCCCGGAAAATGCTCCAGTTAACTGCGCTGACGGGTTTCTCAGGGACAGAGAAGTATTAAAGTTAGGGGATGTTATCATAGAGGCGATCGCTACTCCAGGCCACACGGATAGTCACTCGGCCTATTTAGTCAATAACAAAGCTGTTTTAACAGGAGATGCTTTATTTATTCGAGGGTGTGGGCGGACAGACTTTCAAGGTGGTAATGCAGGGGTATTATACGACTCGGTGACACAACGATTATTTACTTTACCGGACGAAACTTTAGTCTATCCTGCCCATGACTACAATGGTCACAGTGTTTCTACTATTAGGGAAGAAAAACAATATAATCCTCGTTTTCTGGGACGGGATCGCCCTCAGTTTATCACTTTTATGAATAATCTTAATTTACCTGATCCGAAGAAGATGATCAAAGCAGTCCCTGCTAATCAAAAATGTGGCAATATTTAAACAGTGATTAGTTAGGGGTAATATAAAAAATGAGTAAGAAATTTTTTAAGTTAATTTTTGTCTTAGTTTTGATGTGTTTATTCTTCATAAAACCTGCTTCTGCTGTGATTAGGGAAAGTAAAATACCCCCTAATATTCTGCTTTATAAATCCATACAAACTTGGCGAGATAAATCTAAAAATCCTTGGCAACTAATTTTTTACAAAGAGATAAGAGGCAATAATAAACCAACGATAAATCTTCGTTTAGTAGGATTTCCTGAATTATTTGAATTTGCACACCCTCAACCGTTAACCATCAAAATTAGGGAAGATTTAACCGTTAAAGTTCCTGATATTTTTGCCAGTGATAAAGAGGCCTTTTCCCCTAGTATGGGTCAGTATGATTTCAATCCTATTATAGAACGATTAGAAACCGATAGTTTTTGGTTGTTACAATTACCTTTAAAAGATGATGAATCAAGTACAATTAAAGTACCTTATTTTATTATAGAAGAATGGACAAAAATAATATCAATGTAATTATTATGTAGTATTGTTTATGTTAATCAGATTACATCAATGGCATTAACAAGAAGAAATTTACTCAAACAAATCGAATTTTTTAGTATAGGGTATATAAGCATCCCCTTAAGTCGACAAAAGCCCATATCTGATCTGACCCCAGAACAAATAGAGGGACCCTTTTATCCTCTAAAATTTCCTATAGATGATGATAATGATTTAACCTGGATAGGAAAGAAAAAAAACCAAGCATTAGGAGAAAAAATCATCATCGCAGGTCAAGTTTTAACTAGGAAATATCAACCCATTACCTCAGCAAAAGTTGAAATTTGGCAAGCTTGTTCTTCAGGACGTTATAATCACGAATACGACCCTAATAATGCACCGATTGATCCTAACTTTCAAGGTTGGGGGCAGACAAATACCGGGGAAGACGGTTCCTATGTTTTTAAGACTGTTAAACCAGGGGGATATCCAGTAACTAGGTCTTGGAGAAGACCTCCTCATATTCATTTTAAAGTAACACTTCCTAACCAAGAAGAATTAATTACTCAACTGTATTTTTCAGAAGAAACAACTTTAAACGAAAGGGATAAAATCTTACAAAGAATTCCGAACAATCAACAATCTTTGGTAATAACTGAATTAACGAGAAGTGAAAAACTCAAGATAAGAATTGGTCAATTCAACATTATCATATAAGAATAATTGAGAATACCAAACCAGTGAACTTAGTTTAAGAAACTGTTTGTAAGGGACTTGACTTAATCTTTTCTAAACTAAGGGTAAGATTATCATCTTGACGATGAGCTTCCCATTTTCCTTGGTTAAAAATCCCTTCCTGCCATTGTCCTGTCATCAATTTTTCATCAGAAGAAACCGTCCCAAAATAGTCAATACAATGACGGGAACCGCTAAGATAACATTTACGGAAAGTAACCGTGCGGCCACTGATTTCCCCTGTAACATTAGCTTCTCCTAGAGAACTATCATCCAAAACGTTCCCACTCAGAGTATTTTTTCCCTGCACTAAAGTCATTTCAAAACGAGTAGGAGAACCATATTGCCAATAAGTTCCAAGCCATACTCCACTAACATCAGCCATAACTTATATTACTTGGTTTTTCTCAATTGTAGGATATGGTGCGGGTTAATAGTCAAAAAACTCTAGTATCAATTCTCATATAGCAATCAGGTTTCAGTTGTGAGAATTAATGTTGAAACTGATCCCCCCACTACCCCCCAACCCCCCTTATTAAGGGGGGAACTAAAGGGGAGATCTCAATAATCTCATAAATCATTACTGATTGCTATATGGCCAAAATGGGACGATGCTGGATAATATTTTAAGTAAAAAAACAGAAAATTTTGTTAATAATAGGGCTAAAGTCTTTTAAACTGGGATAAACAGCATATTTTTACCATAGTGTTCATAATTAATAGCAATACATAAACAGTAATATAGTTTTCTAGTAGTGATAAAAAATGGACTTGTACAGGGCTTCTGGAAGTGCTGTTTATGTTATAGTTAGAACAACGCCCATATTAATAGGGCTACAGAATCTATTTTATTCTTAGGAATAAGTATAATGACGGTGAGGGGTAGTTGATAAACTATTTGGAAAGATATTTTTCTTAGTCATATATACTTTAACTGATTAAGTTATCTCATCTTAATGGGACTTTTCATCTCATCAAAGTAAGTTGTACTAGGACATGAGAAATGATTTGGAACTCAATTTTTTTGATGACAATAATTGACTTAATAATTATTGTTATGTGCTTTTACTCCTTTTATACATTTACTCAGTATTATAAGTTACTCAAAAAGCTGAGATGGCAGAACTCTGTTCTCTACATTATATTAGGACTAACTTCTATTGGGATATTCTATAGTATAGACTTATATACAATGTATGTAATGCCCTTGTTTACATCCCGTGAACAAGCAATGAAAGCTATGATGGATCTTCATCTAAATGCAAGTTGGGTTACTACTTTATTTGGATTAGGCTTTACCGTAGTAGGGTTATGTAGCCTAGTTAGTAAGTTACTGCCAGAAACCTATAACAACCTAAGAGATTTACAAGTTAGTGAAGCTCAGATTCGTCAATTTAATTTTCAATTAGGAACTGCAATTAAAGAACGGACTTTAGAGCTAGAAACAACTAATAACAAGTTAGCCACAGAAATTGAGCAACGTAAAGTAATAGAACAAAAATTACAACATGATGCACTGCATGATAATTTAACTAAACTACCTAATCGTTCTTTCTTGATGACAGAAATCAACGAATCACTCCAGAAGTCTAAAACTGATCAAGATTATCAATTCGTTGTTCTATTCATTGATATTGATAGATTTAAGGTGATTAACGATAGTTTAGGACATCATGCTGGGGATACTATATTAGTAGAAATTAGTCAGCGTATCTGTCAAACAATAGATAATCTAGGTCGGGTTTTCCGCCTAACTGGAGATGAATTTGTAGTCTTATTAAAGAACATTAATAGCTCTCAAAAAGTCCTGCAAATAACTAATAAAATTATCGAGCAGATTCAATTACCTATATACATCAATAATCTTGATTTTTTTACCACTGTCAGTATTGGGATAGTATTTGGGAGACAGCCTTATTGTTATGATTATGAAGAGGGTATAGAGATTCTACGAGATGCAGATAATGCCATGTATAAAGCTAAAGAAAAAGGACGTAATCGTTATTGTGTCTTTGATCAAACTATGCACAAAGAAGCTCTGAAAACCTTACTTATACAAACCGATTTAAAGAAAGCATTAATTAAAGAAGAGTTAATACTTTATTATCAACCAATCATCTCCCTTTCTACCCAAGAACTTATTGGTTTTGAGGCATTGGTAAGATGGAATCATCCCCAAGAAGGATTAATTCCCCCCATCGAATTTATTAGTTTAGCCGAAGAAACAGGATTGATTATAGACTTAGGAAACTGGGTATTTTTTGAGGCTTGTCGTCAAGCTCAAGTGTGGAAGAAACAATATGAAAAAGCTGCATCTTTAAAAATAAGTATTAATTTATCAGGTCATCAGATCAACGAAGTAAATTTAGTAGAAAATATTGATAGAATTTGTAACCTAACTCAATTAGATCCAAAATTCATCAGAATGGAAATAACAGAAAATATTTTAATCAAAAATCATCAAATTATTAACGATTTATTTCAACAAATTAAAGAAAGAAAAATACAAATTTGTATCGATGACTTTGGCACTGGTTACTCATCATTAAGTTATTTGCATAATTTTGAGCTTGATATACTTAAGATTGATAAGTCTTTTATTCAGCGTAATCTAAACGAGTTGAAAACAATAAAAATCCTCAAAACCATTATTGATGTAGCTTATAATTTCGGAATGGATGTAGTAGCAGAAGGAATTGAAACTGAGCAACAATCTAAAATACTTCAAGATTTAGGCTGTAAATTAGGACAGGGTTACTTTTTTGGACATCCCTTAAATGCGAAAATTTTTGAAAAGACTTGGTTTGAGACTGAGCAAGCATCACTCATTAATTATTAACAGATGATCTTTCTACGAAAATGGGATGCGTCTATTATCCGTAAATCCAAGAATCATCCCAGGGCGATCCACCAATTTCTAAACCCCCCAAACAACTGTTAGCTTTTAAGAGTATTTTACCCTCATGATTAGCTAATTCTAGGGTTAAATTTCCTTTTACAGTGTCCCGACAAAGGAACTGTAAACCCTCAGCCGTAGGAACCCTAACATAAGTCCCTGATTCCTTAGTATTCCCTTCTATTTTAACCAAAAAATCAGCATTTTTTTCCCTGCATAATCCAACTTCCCCAAGGCGTTACTTTCCAAGATAATTGACTATCATCTCTGAAAAATTTATAGAATTTACCTTGATAGTGTAACCCAATAATTCCAACAGATTCTTGCCAGTTGAAAACTTGTCTTATGCCCCCAGCAGCAGTTAAAGCTAAGTCTGATTCTTGCTCAAAACTATTACAATTAATCCAAAACCATTTACTAGGGAAAGAATAACCCCAGTTTTTTTCACTGTATGCCGGAACATTACTAAATTCGTACTTTTTACCATTCCAATCGATATAACCAGTTGCCCATCCATGAGCCATTAAAACTTGCCATCCTGGATCAAAAATAGGTAGAAAAGATAACCATCCTGCTGTTGCTTCTTGGGAATAAAAACGATTTCCCCATCCATCCACTGGCCTTATATCATAGCACCAACGACAATAATTATTGGTAACAGGATCTTCAATATAACCCTGATTTAAGGTAGCGCTTGCTTGATAACCTTCCTCAACAGCTTCCTCGAAAATAGTTGACTCAATAATTTGCGGTTTTAAAGTAAGATTCTCTTTTTTCCAATGACACAACGCCAATTGTTGCTCACTAGCCCAAAACTTTTTAACATCAGGAAAAATACGATATAAATATTCTTCATTTTCCCCTAAGACTTGTGCTGCACCTCCGCTATGAGGTTTTCCACCAATGGGATCATCAATAGAATACATAAAGGCAAAACTTTGACCCCATTGGGGTAAAGTAACCCGATAATACCAACCTTCAAAAAAACGCCTGAAACTACCATCCCAATGATAACCAGAATGGGGGGTTTTCCAGGGTTTATTAATGTTTGATGTCTCTTCTCCCAAAAGTTCTCTCAATTTTAAACTGTTAACTGTTAATGGAATAAGCTTTCAGCACTAATTCCAAATTAGCAAAAGGCAGTACCACAACCCACAAACTAGCCCCAACAATCAAGACTACCCAAGAGGATAAATCGTTCCTAGGGGTTGTTTCATCAGCCCAAAACAGTTTAAACCACATCGAAAATATGAGTAAGGCTACAGCCCAATAATAACTAATAACAATCCCTAGCATAATATTCAATCCCAATGGGCATTTTAACTCAATTCTATGTTATCCGAAATTGACAAAATTGCAACTCCAACCTTATTATTCCTCAATTTTTATAATCTCTATCAACACTTAGATTAGAAAATCTAATATAAATGCTGAGAAAGAATCAGAATTATCAGACTTTCCTCCCTAAGGATATTGAAAAGATTACAGCAATTGTTCCGTATAAATACGTAAGTCTTTACCCTATGGCATCTTGGATAGAAAAACTTGTTGACCTCATGATAATCAAAGGTTTGTAGCTTAATCCTTTCTTAAATATGAATTAGAAGACAATATCTGTGCGGATCGTTTTTGAGGAAATTTAAGTAAATCTACTATCGTAATCTATGTACTTTTTCCTGTAAACCTTTATTAAGAGATTCAAGGAACACCATTCTGAATCAGAATTCACGAAAACCACACCCCCTGAAAAATTCGTGCTACTGTGTAAAGGTTTAAGAAATGTAAAACACAGTTCTGTGAGGAGTCAAAGTTGGAAAACCCATTGAATTAAGGGAATTCCAAGAGGTTAAACAACTTACTTAAGACAATATCTATGAACAATAAATTTTTGACTGGATTAGCAACTGCCTTAATGACCACTGTTGGAACTACCACCTTAATTGGTGTTTCCTTACAGAGTTCACAAGCCTCTAATACCATAGATCAGGTAGATCAAATAGGAGTAGGGACCCTTGTAGGGCAAGAAATTTCCGATTTTCAGAGGCCAAATGTGGTCAGTTTCGGACCCATTCAACCCGATAGCACATCTGAAACTGCTTCAAAGCAGATCGCCACACTCTATGTTCACCCATGGCAATCTCAACTGGCAGTAACCTTAAGAATTCGTCAAATTCCTGTGTTAACTTTTTTGGGGTCAAAAGCCGAGTTAGCAGCCCTTCGAGAACAAGGAAATGATATAGATCCCACTAAGATAGAAAGCAAAGCTATTGATCGCGCTAAAGCCTTCGCTAAACGCCTCAATGAACTTGATAACGATAATACTTTTAAAGCAGAAAACCTCAGCGTTACCTTAAATCCAGATAAAACCCATAGTATTAAATTAAATTCAGAAGAATTAATCAAACTCGATAAAGGGGTTATCTTATCCGATACCACCCGCAACAAAGCCATTGACGCTTTACAAGCTACCAACCGTTTACGGCGATTGATGGGAAATGCGCCCCCTCTAACAGCCATTGTTAACCCAAATCAACCCCGTAACAATGAGTCCGGTTTAGCTAGTGTTCGCCCTGTCACCAGTCGTCGTAAAGGGATGGCCTCTTGGTACGGGCCAGGGTTTCACGGCCGTTTAACCGCCAATGGCGAGCGATACAACCAAAATGGTTTAACCGCAGCACACAAAACTCTACCCTTTGGCACTCAAGTACGGGTAACTAACCTCAGAAATGGTCGTTCTGTCATTGTCCGTATTAACGATCGCGGACCCTTTGTAGGTGGACGGGTGATAGACTTATCAAAGGGAGCAGCAAGTGTGATTGGTTTAGTTAGCAGTGGTGTGGCTCCCGTTCAACTAGAAATATTAGGGCGTTAATCAACAGCAAAAAAATGCGTCTGTTTAAAACTGTAGCCGGGTTACGTACTTACTTAGCTTCCGTGAGAGAAAACCAAACTATCGGGTTGGTTCCCACTATGGGAGCCTTACATGAAGGTCATATTAGCCTCATTCGTCGTGCTATGTCTGAGGTTGATCGGGTGGTGGTGAGCATTTTTGTTAACCCCCTCCAGTTTAGCCCCCAGGAAGATTTAGCTAAGTATCCTCGTCAACTAGAAACAGACGCTCAACTGTGCGAACAGCTAGGAGTGGCTGCTATATTTGCCCCAACTCCCGACGAAATGGGTATTAATAGCACCTCTGAGCCAAGCACTCAAGTTATTCCCCCGGCACAGATGCTCTCTGTCTTATGTGGGCCGTTTCGCCCTGGCCACTTTCAAGGGGTGGCCACCATTGTTACTAAATTATTGACCATTGTTGAGCCCAATATGGCCTATTTTGGGGAAAAAGATGGCCAACAATTGGCTATTATCCGCCGATTGGTTAAAGATTTAAACCTACCTGTAGTTATTAAAGGTTGTCCCATTATTCGAGAACCCTCTGGACTCGCTTATAGTTCTCGTAATCAATATCTGACAGCAACACAACAACAAGAAGCGATCGCCTTATATAAAGGGTTACAAGCAGCTAAACAAGCTTTTATCACTGGAGAAAGGGAAACTCAAGCTTTAATTAGTTGTGTTAAAGAACAATTAACCTCCCATTCTGCTATAGAGGTTCAATATATTGAATGTGTCCATGCTCAAACTCTAGAACCCTTAGATACCATTGAAGAAACAGGGTTATTAGCGATCGCTGCTTATATAGGATCTACTCGACTGATTGATAATATAATCTTACGGGTTAGACAACCCATTATTGCTATTGATGGCCCTGCCGGTGCCGGAAAATCTACCGTTACCCGTCAAGTGGCCCTAGCTCTAAATTTAACCTATTTGGATACAGGGGCTATGTATCGGGCTATGGCCTGGTTAGTTTTACACTCAGACATAGCAACAGAGGATGAAAGTGCGATCGCTGAATTAGTGTCCCAAGCTACCCTAGAATTTATCCCCCCCCGTGATCAACAACCTCTCCAAGTGATTATTAACGGGGAAAATGTTAGCCAAGCTATTCGCACACCCGAAGTCACTGCTTTAGTGTCTCCTATTTCTGCCTATGCTGCGGTTCGTGAAAAATTAGTGACTTATCAACAGGAATTGGGAAAATTAGGGGGTATTGTAGCGGAAGGCCGAGATATTGGTACTAATGTTTTTCCTGATGCCGAGGTTAAGATTTTCTTGACAGCTTCGGTTGAAGAAAGGGCAAGACGACGGTTAAAGGATTTTCAGGCCCAAGGAGAAGATAATATAAGTCTGCAACAACTGGAAAAAGATATTCAACAAAGAGATTATCAAGATACTCATCGAACTTTGGCCCCTCTCCGCAAGGCCAGCGATGCGATCGAACTTAATACCGATGGTTTAACTGTTGAAGAAGTGATTAATAAAATTATTCATTTGGTTCAGTAATATCTTCATAAATATCTGAAACTAAACAAGAAAATTCGAGGGTATTTAAAGTTAATTGCTCACTTTCTTGATAGGATTGTAATAACCATTGCTCTTGTTCATTCTTAGAGAAAGTATCGACTCTTTTAGTGTTTTGACTAATTAAAACATATTCTTTTAAAGATTCTAATCGACGATAATCAGCAAATTTATCTCCTCGATCAAAAGCTTCTGTACTATCGGATAACACTTCAATAATTAAACAAGGATGACAGATATATTGAGTTAAGTTTCTATCTCTTTCATCACAACTAATAGCTATATCGGGATAATAATAAGTATTGACTGATTCAATTTTAACCTTTATGTCAGAAGCATAAACACGACAACCTTTTCCCCGTAAATGATTTCTTAAAAGGGTTATCACGTTAACAGCAATTAACACATGGTTATTGCTTGCACCTGCCATAGCATATACTTCTCCTTGACGATATTCGTGTTTAATATCGCTTTTTTCTTCACAAGAGAGATATTCATCAGGGGTTAAATATAAGGTTTCAGGATTAGCTATCATAATCTTTTTTACGATTTTGATGATTATTTATTTATTATACTATTATTTCGTTGCATTAAAAATATTTTCAGGGGTTAAACTGAGATCAGGGAAATTGGAAGATACAATGGGTTGACTATTTTTTAAAATGGTTTCTTCATAAAAACCATCTACTAAAATTAAGAGGTTAACTTGTTCTTTTTCAGGATCAATAATCCAATATTCACTGATTCCTCTCGTTGCATATTCTGAGCGTTTATAACGATAGTCTCGATCTTGATTTCTCTTTCCTGGTGAAACTACTTCTACCACTAAAACAGGGGATGACATTTCGGGTGTAATGGTGGCTCTTTTTCCACCTATTTGAGTTAATAATTCTTCACTCAATATCATTAAATCAGGTAAACGAACACGATTGCTACTAACAACTAATTCTGTATCTTTATGACAAATTAGCTTAAAAGAAATTATCTTAGCAAATTCTGTGAGCAGATAGATAGCAATACGGTTATTTATTGGACTTTCCGTTGGCATAGCAATTAATTCTCCGTCGACTAATTCATAACGAGTTTCTGTCCCGTCGTCATAAGCAAGATAGTCTTCTAGGGTAAATTTTTGAGTAATTACAGTCATTGTTTACCTCAATTATGAGTTAACAGTTACTATACTAATTCTAACTAAAACAATTAATTATTAACTATTAATTGTTTATTGCGATAAATGAATACTAGGATCTTGTGCAACCCAACCAACAGGAGATTTAAAACGGACTTCAAAATGTAAATGAGGGTTTAATAAGTCAGGTTGTCCTGTTGTCCCCACATAACCTAAAACTTCCCCTACTTGCACCGAGCGACCCATACGAGTCTCAAAACGACTAAGATGGCCATAACGGGTTTGTCTTCCATTCCAATGATCCACAATCACCAAAAAACCATAACTTCCCTCTTGGCCCACATAAACCACCTCTCCTGAGTCTGCTGCTAATACAGGGGTTCCTACTTCCGCTAAAATATCCATTCCCCCATGAAAAAAAGACTCTCCTGTATTGGGTTCCACGTGCCATCCATAACTTAAGCCAACTTGGGCGATCGCGGGTAAAGGATAACCCCTCAACCCAGTATAATTATCTTGAGAAGGTCTTTTTCCTGGTTGCCAATTAACCCCAGGAATAAAGACCACTGTTGGGTTTTCCACACAACCATTAAGCTCAAACAAAACATCTGCCCTCACACCATAAGCAGTGGCTAAGTCTTGCCAGGTGGCACCATTGGGAACAGTTATTTTAACCCCATTAAAAGGAGGAATTAAAATTTCTTGTCCAACCTGTACTCGTCCCCCTTCGAGACTGGGGTTAACACCTACCAAGGTTTGAGGAATTAAATTATACTGTTGCGCAATACTTTCTATGGTTTCCCCAGAAATAACCTGATGGCGTTGTAAACGGGATAAAATAGGACTTTGACACAACTCAGATAAAGACGTTTGAGCGATCGCAGATAAAGGAGAAAACCAGGAGACTAGAGAAAAAAAAGCAACAATAAATCTTCCTTTGAAGCCAATTTTTTCTCCATAAAGGTCACTCAGCAAAAAATTCTGCCTTCTCCAAACCCCATCTTTGTTTAATCTTTTTTGTTCACTGCTCACTGCTAACTGTTCACTGCTCACTGTTCACTGTTCTACAAAACCCTGACAATACTGGGGATACTATCGATCGCTTCTAGATTACGAATTTCATCTAAAGCAGTGTTGAAATTTCCTTCACGGACATAGTGAGTGACGACGACAATCTCAGCAAGTTCCCCTTGAAAACCAATTTGAACCACCGACTCTAAACTAACCTGATGATCACCAAAGGTTGTCCCTAAATAACCGATTACCCCAGGTAAATCTTTGGTGAGGAAACGGGCATAAAAACGGGTATTAATGGCTTCTATGGGAGTAATTTGACAAAAATGCTGATGAACACAACTTAATAAGGGATCAAGATTGTTATTTGTACCACTACTCTTGAGAATTGCCACAATGTTCATAATATCAGAAACCACTGCGCTGGCCGTGGGTCCCGCACCAGCACCTGGTCCAAAAAACATCACTTGTCCCAGGGGTTTTCCTTCTACCAAAACAGCGTTATAAACGCCGTTAATACTGGCTAAAGGATGATTTTTCGGTACTAAGGTGGGATGAACCCTTAATTCTAGTTGTTGGGAGTTTTCTCCTTCTGTTCCCTGAGCAATGGCTAATAATTTGATCACAAAACCTAGTTGCTCGGCGTAGGTAATATCCGTTGCACTGATTTCACGGATACCTTCACAGTAGATATCTTCTCGTTTAACCCTTCCTGCGAACCCTAAAGAGGCTAAAATAGCGATTTTATCGGCCGCATCTAACCCGTCCACATCGGCAGTGGGATCGGCTTCAGCATAACCTAATTGTTGCGCTTCGGCTAACACTTCCCCAAAGTCTGCCCCATCTGAGGTCATTTTGGTCAAAATATAGTTGGTAGTGCCGTTGATAATACCAATAATACTGACGATCCGATTTGCCCCTAAAGACTGTTTCAGGGGTTTAATGATGGGAATACCACCACCCACGGCAGCTTCTAAGAGAACATATACTCCGGCTTCGTTGGCTGCTTCGTAGATTTCATCGCCATAACGAGCAATTACTGCTTTATTTGCTGTCACTACGTGCTTTTTGTTGGCAATAGCTTGTAAAATGAGGGATCTGGCAGGTTCGAGTCCTCCCAATAATTCCACGACGATCGCAATTTCTGGATCGTTGACAATACTTTCTAAGTCGGTGGTGATCACCCCTTCGCTTAATTCCACCTGACGGGGTTTATCGGGCGATCGTACCCCTACTTTGCTGATGGTAATTTCTTCTAACAGGGGGTTTCTACCTGTGGGGTCGAGTAAAATTTGTGCTGTTCCCGTTCCCACTGTTCCCAAACCCAGTAAACCAATTTTAACGGCCACTTATTCTACTCCTATCTTTTCTAGTATATTTTATCAGTTAACAGTGACCAGTTAGCAGTTAGCAGTGACCAGTTAGCAGTGATCAGTTACCAGTGAGTAGGATGCTACTTTTGCAGCAAGTGAGCAGGATGCTCACATTCCTAGCTCATTTTGGCTAAAACATTTCACTACCTAGGGTTTGCTGAAAAAGTTTCTCCAAAATTTATGCCACTTTTGACCAAGAATTTTCTGACAAATCAATAAGTTTTAGTACATAAAAATTGTTTAAAGTATAATCAAAATTAATGAAAGGCGGTTTGATGAGTTCCCCTGTTCTATTATTAGTAAATAGGGACAAAAAAAGCGACAAAAACTGCCTCAGAAGTTTAGAAAGATTGACAACTAAAAATGTAATAGCAATAGATGTAATGGAGGTTTCAGGGAGTTTTGTCATCACGAGATTTAGGCTAAATCTTCGTTTAGCTTGTCCAAACTTTCCCTCAATAGCATTACGGAAGCATTCATCGGAGTGGGCTTGTTTCTTTTCTTCTTCACTGACATTTTTCGGAGGTCTTCCTAACTTCGGACCACTGATTCTTATCCCTCTTTCCTTACACCAATTTCTGTTTTCCCTAGTTCGATAAATTTTATCTACATGGACGGATTCGGGATAATAGCCAAACGTTTCTTTATACTTTTCTACTTGTTCTTTTAAATGACAAGATTCATTGAAGTTTTCCCAACTTATTTTGTATAGAAACACATAGTTATCTACACAGCTTACTGAGAGTTTAGCTCGAAACTCTATTGGTTTTCCTGCTTTTTCCCTCACTATTGGACGAATATGCGGTTGAGTTAAACTTACAATTCTTTGAGGAACACTCTGGGTCTTATTCTCCCACATTGACTGTTGTTGTTCATAAACTTTTTTGATAGTCTCTAGACAATTTTTCTGTCTTTTACTCAGATTTTCCAGGGAAGCCCCAGCTTGAATTAAGTCTTCTATATTTCCTAAATTTTTCTTAAGGTATTTTAACTGTTTCCCGATAGCTTTTCTTCTTTCTTGATAAGATACTTTTCGTTTTTTAGCTACTTTTAAGTATTCCTTTCTAGCAATTTTTCTAGAAGTTCTCGGCTTTTTTCTCAATTTTACTCTTAATGGTTTATAAAGATTATCTATTATTCTTTCTGTCTCAATTCTGGCTTGATTTAATATGCCTAAATCCGTTGGGTATTTGATGTCTGCTGGCGCACAAGTCGCATCTAAAATTAGTTTACCTTTATTTTTTATTTTTTCTCCTTTTTCTTGGAGACAATCCTTTTTTTTTACTTCTTTATCACTCTTGTCTATTTCTCTTTTTACTATTTTTTTATTGATTTTGTTTATCAATTCTCCATCAATTCTTTTCCTAAAATGAACTAGCATTGAAGATTCCAGTGGTGACTCTTGTTGATAACAATTTAAACCTATAAAGTATTGTAGATAGGGATTTTCTCTAATCTGTTCTATAGTTTCTCTATCACTTGTTCCTAATTTTTCCTTAATAATTAATGTCCCTAATGCCATTCTAAATAGTTTGGCTGGCGCACCTTTTTCTGCTGAAAAAAGTTTAGCATATTCTTCCTCAAAATCATCCCAAGATATCAACTCTGCCATGATTACCCAACGATTATTGGGGGACAATTTGCCCTCGAAAGGTAATTCAAATTTTTCTGGGGGCGGTAAAGGTTGCTCCTCTTTTCGATACATTTGTTCTTGACCAACAACTGGGAGGTGTTTCTACCAATTATAGCGGTTTGTAGCCGACAAAGCTGATCTTTTTTGCGATCGCGAATATGGGTGTAACCTTTTAAAGAATAGGGTTTTGCTTTTATTCAGCAAACCCTACCTACTTAGGGTTTGCTGAAAAAGTTTCTCCAAAATTTATGCCACTTTTGACCAAGAATTTTCTGACGAATCAATAAGTTTTAGTGCATAAAAATTGTTTAAAGTATAATCAAAATTAATGAAAGGCGGTTTGATGAGTTCCCCTGTTCTATCATTAGTAAATAAGGACAAAAAAAGCGACAAAAACTGCCTCAGAAGTTTAGAAAGATTGACAACTAAAAATGTAATAGCAATAGATGTAATGGAGGTTTCAGGGAGTTTTGTCTTGTCCAAACTTTCCCTCAATAGCATTACGGAAGCATTCATCGGAGTGGGCTTGTTTCTTTTCTTCTTCACTGACATTTTTCGGAGGTATTCCTAACTTCGGACCACTGATTCTTATCCCTCTTTCCTTACACCAATTTCTGTTTTCCCTAGTTCGATAAATTTTATCTACATGGACGGATTCGGGATAATAGCCAAACGTTTCTTTATACTTTTCTACTTGTTCTTTTAAATGACAAGATTCATTGAAGTTTTCCCAACTTATTTTGTCTAGAAACACATAGTTATCTACACAGCTTACTGAGAGTTTAGCTCCAAACTCTATTGGTTTTCCTGCTTTTCCCCTCACTATTGGACGAATATGCGGTTGAGTTAAACTTACAATTCTTTGAGGAACACTCTGGGTCTTATTCTCCCACATTGACTGTTGTTGTTCATAAACTTTTTTGATAGTCTCTAAACAATTTTTCTGTCTTTTACTCAGATTTTCCAGGGAAGCCCCAGCTTGAATTAAGTCTTCTATATTTCCTAAATTTTTCTTAAGGTATTTTAACTGTTTCCCGATAGCTTTTCTTCTTTCTTGATAAGATACTTTTCGTTTTTTAGCTACTTTTAAGTATTCCTTTCTAGCAATTTTTCTAGAAGTTCTCGGCTTTTTTCTCAATTTTACTCTTAATGGTTTATAAAGATTATCTATTATTCTTTCTGTCTCAATTCTGGCTTGATTTAATATGCCTAAATCCGTTGGGTATTTGATGTCTGCTGGCGCACAAGTCGCATCTAAAATTAGTTTACCTTTATTTTTTATTTTTTCTCCTTTTTCTTGGAGACAATCCTTTTTTTTTACTTCTTTATCACTCTTGTCTATTTCTCTTTTTACTATTTTTTTATTGATTTTGTTTATCAATTCTCCATCAATTCTTTTCCTAAAATGAACTAGCATTGAAGATTCCAGTGGTGGCTCTTGTTGATAACAATTTAAACCTATAAAGTATTGTAGATAGGGATTTTCTCTAATCTGTTCTATAGTTTCTCTATCACTTGTTCCTAATTTTTCCTTAATAATTAATGTCCCTAATGCCATTCTAAATAGTTTGGCTGGCGCACCTTTTTCTGCTGAAAAAAGTTTAGCATATTCTTCCTCAAAATCATCCCAAGGTATCAACTCTGCCATGATTACCCAACGATTATTGGGGGACAATTTGCCCTCGAAAGGTAATTCAAATTTTTCTGGGGGCGGTAAAGGTTGCTCCTCTTTTCGATACATTTGTTCTTGACCAACAACTGGGAGGTGTTTCTACCAATTATAGCGGTTTGTAGCCGACAAAGCTGATCTTTTTTGCGATCGCGAATATGGGTGTAACCTTTTAAAGAATAGGGTTTTGCTTTTATTCAGCAAACCCTACTTAACCGTTTTTAATGCCATATAATGAACACTAAAAAACAAATTATTCCTACACTGACTATCAAAACTGTTCCATGTTACGTACTCTCTTCCCCATTGTCCTAACAGTCTCCCTCGTAGCAACTCCCTATGTAGGGATGACACAAAGCATTGAACAGTTATTTCAACAAGGTAATCAAGCCCAAAATGAAGGTAGATATAGGGAAGCAGAAAGTATTTGGCGACAAATTATCTCAATTGACAGCAATAATGCCATAGCTTACTTCTATATTGGTTTAGCGTTAAGAAAGCAAGGGAAATTGGAAGAAGCGATCGCCGCCTATAAAAAAGCCATAGAACTTGACCCTAACTATTCTTTTGCTTACAACAACATTGGTAATGCTCTAAGAAAGCAAGGGAAATTGGAAGAAGCGATCGCCGCCTATAAAAAAGCCATAGAACTTGACCCTAACGATGCTTTTGCTTATAACAACATGGGGTTAGCCCTAGATGATCAAGGGAAATTGGAAGAAGCGATCGCCGCCTATAAAAAAGCTATAGAACTTGACCCTAACTATGCTACGGCTTACTACAACATGGGTAATGCCCTAAATCGTCAAGGGAAATTAGAGGAAGCGATCGCCGCCTATAAAAAAGCCATAGAACTTGACCCTAACTATTCTTTTGCTTACAACAACATGGGGGTAGCCCTAAGAAAGCAAGGGAAATATGATGAAGCCATTGCTGCCTATAAAAAGCCATAGAAATTAACCCTAACTATGCTTTTGCTTACTACAACATGGGTAATGCCCTATCTGATCAAGGGAAATTGGAAGAAGCCATTGCTGCGCATAAAAAAGCCCTAGAACTTGACCCTAACGATGCTACGGCTTACGACAACATGGGGTTAGCCCTAAATCGTCAAGGGAAATTGGAAGAAGCGATCGCCTCCTATAAAAAAGCCATAGAACTTGACCCTAACTATTCTTTTGCTTACAACAACATGGGGGTAGCCCTAAGAAGGCAAGGGAAATATGATGAAGCCATTGCTGCCTATAAAAAAGCCATAGAAATTAACCCTAACGATGCTTTTGCTTATAACAACATGGGGTTAGCCCTAGATGATCAAGGGAAATATGATGAAGCCATTGCTGCCCATAAAAAAGCCCTAGAAATTGACCCTAACCTTGTTTTGGCTCAAAATAACCTGAAAGAAGCTGAACGTCTTTTAGCCATAAATAATAATCCTCCCCTTCCTAATATCGATGATCGAGATTATCTCCCCACAGAAACCCAAGAAGGCCTAGTTAAAAAATTACGTTCTACTGCGAGAATTATTGCCACTACATCTGAGGGGGCGAGTATTGGTACAGGTTGGGTGATTCAAAGACAGGGAAATACAGTCCTGATCGTCACTAATCGTCATGTTATCAGCGACAATAAAACCCAGATTCCGCACTTCAAAAAGTAGCATTAAATACTACAAACCTGGGGTTAATAATTAAGTATAATTGCTTAAGCTCTTGAAGACAAAAAAGTGGGATAATTGTTTAAGTTGTTTCCTCTGTAAAAAAAGAGCGAAAAATGTCTTATTTAGAAGAAATACAAGTTAAAAATTTAGACCATTTAGGGATAGTAGCTGGTTTAATTGATGAAATAGGAATAGTCAAAATAATTAATAATAAATTAGGAATAGATGTTAGAGAAAAAATCTCAGCAGGTACAGTAGTTAAGTCTATTTTAATAAATGGACTAGGATTTGTTTCAAGACCTCTATATTTATTCAGTCAGTTTTTTCAAGATAAAGCCATTGAGAAATTGTTAGGAGAAAGAATTAAACCTGATTACCTTAATGATGATAAAATTGGGAGAGTAATGGATGAATTATATAAATATGGACTAAATGATATTTTTATTGAAGTAGTTTTAGAAGTAATTTAAAAATTTAAAATAGACCTTAAATACTCCCATTTAGATTCCACATCATTTCATTTAGATGGAGAATATAAAAGGGAAGAAGATAAAGAGAAACAGGAAGAAGAAAAAATTATTAAAGAAAGACCAATTTTTATTAAGAAAGGATATTCTCGGGATCATAGACCAGACTTAAAACAATGTGTCTTGGATTTAATAACAAGCCAAGATGGAGATATTCCATTATTTGTGAGAGCAGGAGATGGAAATGAATCTGATAAAGCTGTATTTGGAAAAGTTTTAGTAGAATTCAAAAAGCAAATAAAGTTTGATAGTATCATGGTTTGTGATAGTGCTTTATATGGTCAAGAAAATCTCCAACTAATCCAACATTTAAAATGGATAACGAGAGTTCCAATGACCATAAAAAAAGCAAAAGAATTAGTGCAAAATATAGAGGTGGAAGAAGTAAAAGATGAAGATAAAGAAAAAAGAAGTGACCTAAATTTAGAAAGTTATACCTGGAAAGAAGAAATTGTTACTTATGGTGGAATCAAGCAAACTTGGTTAATAGTCTTGAGTGAAAAAAGACAGAAAAGTGATTTGGAAAAACTAGAAAAACAACTTTCCCAAGAAGAGAAGAAATCCCAAAAATTTCTTAAAGAAATACAATCTGAAGAATTTGAACATCCTCAAGCTGCTCGATATAAATTAAAAGCTATTAATAAAAAATTGAGATTGTTGGAAATAAAAGAAGTTGAACTGATTGAAACTTACTCGAAAAAAAAGGAAAAGATTTATAAAATGATTAGTCTGATCATCAAAAAAGATGAAGAGATAAGTAGAAAGACTAAAGAAGCAGGAAAATTTATTTTAGCAACTAACTTAGTAGAGGAAAATAAATTAGAAGCTAGTGAAATTCTGATAACTTATAAAAACCAGCAATCTACGGAAAGAGGATTTCGATTTTTGAAAGATCCCTTATTTTTTACTGATAGTTTCTTCGTTGAAAAACCAGAAAGAATAGAAACAATGTTATTTTTAATGTCTTTGTGTTTGTTGATTTATAACTTGGGGCAAAGAGAATTAAGAAATTGTTTAAAAAGAGTCAAAAAAGGAATAAATAATCAAGTAGGGAAAGTAACATTGCGTCCGACTTTGAGGTGGATATTTCAATGTTTTCAAGGTATTCATTATGTGATTTTAAACGGAGTTAAACAAATTGTCAATTTAACAGAAGAAAGGCGTTTTATATTGAGTTTATTACCTGCATCTTGTCAAAGATATTATCTATAAATTGAATTGGATAAAGCAAAAATAATAAAAGAATAAGAGTCTAATGATATCAAATGAGAAGAGGAAACTCTCCTTCGTTTGTGCTGAGTCTTGCTAAGTTTTCAATGAGTATAAATCTTCTTAATTTGATTATTTTTCCTAAAAATTTAATGAAAAGAGAAATATTCTTGCCCAGGTATGATTTTCGGACTTTTTAAAACTATGTATTTTTTATATACTACATTTTGAAGTGCGGAATCTGGGATAAAAGTAAACGTCCCAGTGACACCATTGAAGTTGAATTTTACAGCACCCTTGATGATATCCAACGACCCCGTTATAAAGCTACAATTGAGGAGATAACAGACAGTCGAGAAGACTTAGATTTGGCGGTTGTAAAAGTTGTAGGAATTCCCGAAGATATTGAACCTTTAACTATGAAATCAGGTTGGATACAACGAAATCTAGAAATTACCATTATTGGTCATCCTTATAACATAGAAAGTCCTTGGTCGGTAGTTAAAGGGGATGTGATGAACTATAACCCCAATAACCAATATATTCCTTTAGACGCTCTCGTTGCTGACGGGAACTCTGGGGGACCGGTTCTCAATGCAGACGGTGAAGTTATTGCTATGATGGTGCGTATTAGATTTGAGGATGATATTGTTCTTATCAATGATCGAGAAAGCAAACTTTTCTTAGAGAATGCCCGTTCAACAGGAGATTTAGGTTTAGCTTATCCCATTGAAATTGTCATCAAAAAATTACAGGAATGGGGAATATTGAAAGGAGTTCGGAATTAGGATTTAGGAGTTAGGAGTTAAAGTTTTGATAGGGAGACTGGGGGAAATTGATCAGATAAAATATGATCATAGGAGTTACGCATTGACAGATGGTTTACAATGTGCATAGTCCAAACAGAGAAAGCGATCGCTGTTAACAAAAAGCAAAAAACTGATAAAATAGAGAGGATTATAAGAACTGGAGGTAGATATCCGAACTATAACGAAGAAATCAACGGCTAAATGTCATTTAGAACTCTATACTTACTATTTAATTGCTGAATCCAAATATTCGGGTTGTAATCGTTTATCCGAGATATTTGAGGATTTATCTCATGATAGTGTTAACCGTTTTTTATTAAGAGAAAGCTATAAACCTGTTGATTTATTCAATGAATTTAAACAGCACATTGAACTGAGTGGGGGAACCTTAAGTATTTATGATACAGTCATTGAAAAACTTTATAGTAATCCTAAATTAAGTAAATTTATTGGTTATTTCTGGTCAGGAAATAAACATAAAACTATCAAAGGAATTAATTTAGTTACTTTATTATATACTGACCCTAATGGAATTTCAGTCCCTCTAAATTATCGACTTTATGATAAAGAAGATAATCTGTCTAAAAATGATTATTTTCGGATGATGCTATCGGAAGTTTTAGCTTGGGGACTGAGGCCAATTTATGTAACTGGTGATAGTTAGTATTCATCTAAAGAGAACCTTAAATTTTTGAAAAAACAAGAATTAGGTTTCATGATAGGAATAGCTAAAAATCGACAAGTATCAATCGTTAAAGGACAATATCAATCCGTTGAAAGCTTAGAAATAGAGGAAAATGGGACAATTGTTTACTTAAAAGAGTTTGGCGAAGTTAAAGTATTTAAGAAACATTTCAAAAACGGGATGCTTCGTTTTTATATTTTATTTGACAAAGAAAATAAAGACTTAAGAGAAACAGATAAAACTCTATTTACTTTGTTGAAAACAACTCATTGGATTATTGAATGTTACCATCGTGCGCTCAAACAATTATGTGGTATCAATAAATTTATAGTCAGAAAATCAGAAGCTATATTGACCCATTTCTTTAGTTCTTTACGGGCTTTTATTAAACTTGAATTAATGAGAGCTAATGAGTTAATTGATAATTGGTATCAACTCCAAAGAGAATTGTCTATTGAAGTTAATCGGAATTTTATTTTAGAGCAAATAAATTTGAAATTATCAGCCTAATTTATAGATTAGTTATTGTTATTATTACGTCAATTTTAATGACTCTAATAATTAGCGACCGTTGTCTCTCTTTAAAGCTACTCATATTTAAGTTAATTTGTCAATGCGTAACTCCTAGATCAGTAAAAGATATAGCAGGACAAAGATTAGTGAGGATATTTTTGTTTGTTTATCTGTCATTCCGAAGAACGAGGAATCTCCTAAACATCTGAGTTATATAGCAATCAGGAATTATTTATAAAAACTTCGAGACTTCGAGATCCCCCCTTCAGTTCCCCCCTTCAGTTCCCCCCTTTAGTTCCCCCCTTAATAAGGGGGGTTAGGGGGGATAAGAATTCACTTAATTCTCACAACTGATAACTGATTGCTATAATATGTGTTGCTATTGTTTGTAGCTTTGATACTCTCTAATGATTATGAAAAAGAAAAAATTACTTTTATCCCGTTTATTTCCCTTCTTCATCAGTGTTTATCTATTAAATATGACAAGTTTAACTGCTAATGCTTGTCCCACAGGTAGACCAAGAGATATTAGTTATATTCGTCGAGATAATAACCGTTGTGAGGGAATATTAGATAGTCGACCTATTAGTAATAATTTTGAATTAGTTGCCTTTTCTAGCAGCAATCTTACTAATTATCCTGATACCCTAAAAATTAGAGTTCCTGGTACGGGAAGAGATAAACCAATTATTAGTATTCAATCTTATACAAAAAATTATCGATTGGATGAAGTAGAAGCAATATATAGGGATTCAGGATTTATATTTGATCTCAAAACAAATACTATTTTACAACGGGTTAAAATTCCTTTTAATAGTTTATTACCTTTGGCTTTTGTTGAAAAAAAATTCTAGAAGGATTTATTATCCTGTAATTTTAGAACAACCATCAAACGCTTATAAATTTGTTATATATACGCGCAATCGCCGAACTTTTCCTAAAGTAGAAATTAGTCAAAACGGTAGAGTTATTCCCAGTAATCTCCAACCGAGAAATATTCCCAAGCGAGGACAAATTACCTTTGATTGGCAACCTAGAAATAACCCGGCAGGAACCTATCAATTTTATTTAGAAGATGGTAATGGAAGATCCATAAGTTTTTCTTTTAAACATGATCTCAATTGGTTATAAATTATTCATTATTTTTTGATAAAATCTAAACGGTAGGGTGGGAAAATCAGAAATTTATCTTAACAACTCATCATCTATAAAATTTTGCCACCTAAAAAAATGGTTGTTAATTGTACTTTTAAAAAAAGATTATAACTTCTGATTTTTGACTACTATTCTACCTCAAATTTATAAATTTGATGCTTCTATGGCTAATATATTTGACCGTTTTAAAGAAAAATTTGATAATTGGTATGGTTCCTTAACAACGATTAGAACCATAGATAAATTTTTTGCTATTTTTTTGTTAACTATTTGGATTATTATTCTTGTTAGTTATTTTATTCCAGGTAATTATATTTTTGAAGGAAACTTAATCATTGAATCTTTAAACTTTACCTATAATGGAAATGATGATAAACTTTTTTTACAAAAGATTGAAGCTATTAAATCTATTAATTTTCAAGGAAAATTAGAACAACCCATTGCTTTATCTGGGACTTTTTCCACTGATAATGATCCTGAGTTACAAAATAAGTTAGCTAACATCGATACATTAACCGTTGAATTACCTTTTCCTGAAAGTCGTTTTATTATTAATCAGAAAAATAATCTAGAAACAACACAAGTATCATTAATTGAACTACGAATTGAACCAGAAACAAATATTAATCAACTAAATTATAACAATACAAATAATAGTTTAGAATTTTGTTTGCATTCAATAAAACATAGTTCAGAATATTGTGAATTTCCTGAAAATATCGATAATTATGAGCTACCTGTTAACATAGGTCAATTAAGATTAGAATTAGGACAAGATACCCTAGAAATACAACTGGGACAAATTAATATTCCTGAACTCAATCTTAATCGCACAGAAGAAATAACTCTACAATTTACCCCTAATAATAATGACACAATAAATATAAATTTACTCTCCTCCCATCAATTATTTATTACCTTACCTAAAGAAAAAGATGAAAATAATGCAATAACCTGGTTTAGAAAAGATATTGATGTCAAAAATGTTCAATTTAGTCGCTATAAAACAACATAAATAGTTACAGATGAACTAAAAATATCAACCATTTTACAAGGAGAAATACGCTTAGGTAAAGAGAAAATAGAGCTAGAAAAAAATCAATTTTTAACAACCAAATCACCAGAAACAGCCATAAGAAAAATTAGATCCTTAACCATCACAAATGATCCGAAATTACCCCCAGGAATACAAACATTTATTACAGGAGAAACTAATAGTATTTCCGTAGGACTTTATCCTGATTTTCCCGTAGAAAGCATCCAACCTAACCTCTTATCAAAACATCTATCCTCAGAAGCAATCACAGCTATTATCACCTTCATAACTACCCTAACAGCAGTTTTCCTACCCCGTCTCTTCCCCGACTCACCCGACGACTGATAACTAAGCATTCCTGAGAATTAAGTAATCCTGACTAACATAATGTTAAGAAAGGTTAAGCAAAAGGGGTATTTTGAAACATTCCCTACAAAATGATTCTTCAAAATCCCTGAAGATAGAAATGGTTAGGAGTCCATTGAAATATCAATGCGATCGAATCATGAAAAATCTGATAGACATAGCATTACTAATCGTGGTCAGAATATTAAAAGATTGTTAATTCTTTTCAAATGACCATTAAACAGAGAAAAACGTTCTAACTATTGTACGGCTACATCACTATTACTTGTTTTGATCGCTACCGAGAAACTACAGTACAAGTTATTCAGAATTATGTTTGCGAAAATTCCTGAAAGGTATATGCACCGAGTGCGATGGGTTCTTGCATTAGGTTGGTTATTACTAATTGCTTCCTTATTTTACGACCCAATTTCGTCTTGGTTAACCCAACCAGAAACCACCTGGAGTCCCTTCACTATCGATAAAGGTACCGCATTTGACTGTGTAAAAGTTCAAGGAGAATGTCTACAAGAAGTTCCTTTTGCCATGGGAGCGCCCTTATTTTGGGGAATGATTGTTCCTACTGGTGTCTTTGTCTTAATGGTAGGGGGACACGAATTATGGAGGCGTATTTGTCCCTTATCTTTCCTATCTCAAATTCCCCGTGCATTAGGAATACAAAGACATCGTAAGAAGGTAAATGCTAAAACAGGGAAAACTCGCCATGAATTGGTTAGAATTGATAAGAAGTCTTGGCTAGGCCGCAATCACTTGTATCTACAATTAGGATTATTTTATCTAGGGATTAGCAGTCGAATTTTATTTGTTAATTCTAATCGAATTGCCTTAGGCTGTTTCTTGCTAGGGACGATTTTAGCATCAATTTTAGTAGGTTACCTTTATGTTGGAAAATCCTGGTGTCAATATTTTTGTCCTATGGCTCCAGTCCAAAAAATTTATGGAGAACCAAGAGGATTAATTAACAGCACGGCTCATGATGGGGATAATCAAGTAATAACACAATCCATGTGTCGTACCGTCAACACAGAAGGTAAAGAGCAAAGTGCTTGTGTCGCCTGTCATAGTCCTTGTATGGATATTGATGCTGAACGCATATACTGGGAAAATCTGACAAAACCGGAACAACAATGGCTGCATTATGCCTATTTTGGACTAACAGTTGGCTACTTTGTTTACTATTACCTCTATGCAGGGAATTGGGAATATTATATGTCAGGGTCTTGGGCTCACGAAGAAAATCAATTGGCTAACTTATTGAAACCAGGATTTTACTTCTTTAATCAAGCAATTCCTATCCCTAAATTAGTAGCAGTTCCCTTAACCATTGGTTTGTTTGGCTTACTGGGTTATTGGCTAGGGCGTAAACTAGAAAACCTCTACAAAGCTTATTTAATGCGTAACCATAAGCTGGTTAATAACGAGGTTGTTCGTCATCGGATGTTTACATTATCCACTTCCTTGATCTTCAATTTCTTCTTCATCTTTGGAGGTCGTAATTTTGTACGGATGCTACCGATACAATTACAGTATCTTTTTCCTGTATTAATGGCTGTTTGTAGTGGTTTGTGGTTATATCGTACTTGGCCCAGAAATCCTTATATGTATCAACGGGAAAATTTAGCCAGACGACTGCGGAAACAACTCGAAAAACTGAAACTCAATGTTTCTCACTTCCTCGATGGTAGAGCATTAGATGACCTCAACGCCGACGAAATTTATGTCTTAGCCAAAGTGTTGCCTGGTTTTGATAAAGAGAAGAAAATCGAAGCCTACAAAGGTATTCTCAAAGAATCCATCAACGAAGGATATGCTAATAGTAGCAGTAGTCTTGAGATGATGCGTCAAATGCGTCTAGAACTCAATATTACGGACAAAGAACACGAACTACTGTTAACAGAATTAGAAGTAGAAGATCCCTTCCTCGTTGATATTGAAAAGCAGCAAAACCACGAAGATTGGTTACGTCAAGAAAGCTACCGTCAAGCTTTGCTCGACACCATTATGGAGTCTTCCAAAGAACATCCCCATCAAACGATCATTTTAGACTTGTTTGATGTCATGACAGGGAAAAAACCCTTTGATTCTTTTGATGATTTACTCAATAAATTATCCCCTGACGAGTTAGAAAGCATTGAGGCCATAAGGGAAGAATATTCCATTAGCGCACAAGAAGAAAAAGACATCTTGCTGCATTCAAATCCTCACCAATTATGGCAGACAATGGCCTATACTCTCAGTGCCATTGAACACCTCGATGCCATTGCAGAAGGCAGAATCAATCCCTCCTGTAAACTCGGAGAAATTAGCGATGAACAAATGGCGTTTTATCGCAATACCTTCAGTAAGTTTGACAAAGATGATAACGATAGTCTTTCTGCCATCGAGTTACACTCTTTATTAAGGGCGATCGGTCGTTCCTACTCTGCTGAACGAGTACAAGCGGTCATGGATATGATCACAGGAACCCCCCACAGTCAATCCATCTCCTTTTCAGACTTTACCACCCTACTCCATCAAGAGTTCACCGAACATCCTCAAGACGGTATGTTAGCAAGGTTCCAACGGTTTGATGTAGATAATTCTGGTTATATCAATCTCGAAGAATTACGCTTGTGTTTACGGGATATTGATATTAGTTTACCCGATCAAGCAATAGAGGAAATGCTGAAATTGGCTGATAGGAACAGTGACAATCAAATCAGCTATGAAGAGTTTTGTGATCTTTTCGGACAGTTTAAAAATACTGTTCACTCTGCATAATTCCCTTGATTTAAACCCCGTCGTTAACGATGGGGTATTTATTATCTCCCGATTTTTAATCGGGAGGTTCTTTTTATCTTAACCTGAACCCCACTCAGATGATTACGGCAAATTTTAGCGAACCATAATACAATGGAGACCATCTATATAAGAATGCTGTCTTACGTTCTAACTCTCATGATAAAACCCCCAAATTCCGTTCTTCAGGAACTTCACAATAGTTTAGTGGGATCTCACAGATAAGAAAGTGTATGCTAATGCTTAAAGTTGGCGTGAGGAGTGCAATTAATGAATTTACGCAATAATGCTCTAAAGACCCTTAGAGAAACCAGTCGAACCTTTTATATACCCATCAGTCGTCTGCCTGGTGGTTTACAGGATGCTGTGGCTTCAGCTTACCTTTGTATGAGAGCCATTGATGAAGTAGAGGATCACCCAGATCTCGATAACTTCACCAAGGGCAAAATTCTACGACAAATGAGTCTGAATTTACAAGCCGCCGTAGAAAAGTCAGGGATTGAAGACTTTTCAGCCGGATTAGTTCCCTATAGTCATTGTTTACCCGATGTCAGTCTCCGCTTGGGACAATGGGCTGTGTTAGCTCCCGATACCATTGCCCCCCGTGTTTGGGATGCAACGGCCTCCATGGCTGATCGTATGGCCTATTGGGCCGAAAATAACTGGACGATCCGGACAAAAGCTCATTTAGACCAATATACATTCAGTGTTGCCGGCTCCGTGGGACTGTTATTATCGGATTTATGGGCTTGGTACGATGGAACCCAAACCAACCGTCAACAGGCCATTGGCTTTGGTAGAGGGCTACAGGCGGTTAATATTGTCCGAAATCATCGAGAAGACTTCCGCCGTGGGGTAAATTTTATTCCTCAAGGCTGGAAGATTGAAGATGTCCATGAATATGCCCGTCATAACCTGAAATTAGCCGATCTTTATACCCAGTCTCTGGGGCGTGGTCCTGCTTTAGATTTTTGTAAAATTCCTTTAGCCCTAGCCCATGGAACCCTAGAAGTGATGGCTTTGGGTAAGGAAAAACTGAGTCGTAGTGATGTCATGGCTTTAGTAGAACAAATAACCGGTTAAATTAACGGTTAACAGGGATAATTATTTTTGTTTAAGTCTCTCCTCGGAGAGATTATTTCTTTTTTACTGACAGTCATGTTTTCATACTGAAGATAGACAAGATTTGTTAGACTAATAATTTGGACAGTATCGCATATTCCCAATTGATTTACATTTGAAGGGAGTGGGGCAAAAACCCGCTTTTTTTTTTATTGTCTGAGCAATGACTCATCCCTTGATTCCGCAAATTATCGATTTAGCCACCCCCATTGCCCAAGAAATGGGGTTAGAAATAGTAGACGTGGTGTTTCAAACAAATAAACGTCCGCCAGTTTTACGGGTGGACATTCGTAACACCATCGGTGATACCAGTTTAAACGACTGTGAAAAAGTTAGTCGCGCTTTAGAATCCATCCTAGACGAGAGAGCTATTATGCCTGGGGCTTATGTCTTAGAAATTTCTAGTCCTGGTATTTCTCGCTATTTAAGCAGTGAACGAGACTTTATCGCTTTTAAAGGGTTTGAAGTCAAAGTGACTACTAACCCACCCTATATGGATAAAAAAGAATGGCAGGGAAGATTACAAGGACGAGATGAAAAAGCAGTCTATCTCAATCGTAAAGGACGAGCGATCGCCGTACCCTGTTCTGTCATTACTCAAGTGCAATTAGCAGACTAAGCAAAAATAAAGACTATTGGAGGTTTTATTAAGATGTCATTAGTTAGTTTACCGGGATTGAGCCAGATGATCGAAGAAATTAGTCAAAGGCATAACTTACCCAAATCATCGGTTCAAGAAGCTCTCAAAGAAGCTTTAATCAAAGGTTATGAGAGGTTTCGCCGTTCTCAAAGTTTAGATCGTCAACAATTTTATGACGAATATTTTGATAATTTTGAAGTAGAACTGGACACAGACGACGAGGGGTTTCGTATTCTTTCCACTAAAAAAATTGTCGAAGAAGTAGAAAATATCGACCATCATATCTCCCTAGAAGAAGTTCAAGAAGTGGCACCAGAAGCAGAACTTGGTGATGAAGTAGTCTTAGATGTAACCCCGAATCAAAAAGATTTTGGTCGCATGGCCGCCATTCAAACCAAACAAGTCCTACTCCAGAAATTACGGGACCAGCAGCGCAAACTTATCCAAGAAGAATTTAACGAACTAGAAGGCACTGTTCTCAATGCTAGGGTTTTACGTTTTGAGAGACAAGACATCATTGTAGCCGTACAAAGTGCTTTTGGTCAGCCCGAAGTTGACGCTATTTTACCCAAACGAGAGCAACTTCCCAACGATAATTATCGAGCCAATGCCTCCTTTAAAGTATTACTGAAAAAAGTTAGAGAAGGCTCCCATCGTGGGCCCCAATTATTGGTTTCCCGTGGTGCTGCCGGGTTAGTTGTGGATATGTTTTCTGTGGAAGTACCAGAAATAGAAGAAGATATCGTCCGCATTGTAGCGGTTTCTCGGGAAGCTAACCCTCCCTCCCGTTATGTCGGCCCTAGAACAAAAATTGCTGTAGATACCCTCGAACGAGATGTTGATCCCGTCGGAGCCTGTATTGGGGCAAGAGGATCTCGTATTCAAGCAGTGGTTAATGAACTCAGGGGAGAAAAAATAGATGTTATTCGTTGGTCTCCCGATCCTGCCACCTATATTGCCAATGCTTTGAGTCCGGCCCGTGTAGATGAAGTAGTGTTATTAAACGCCGAAGAACGTCATGCTTTGGTATTAGTCCCCGAAGATCAACTCAGTCTAGCTATTGGGAAAGAAGGTCAAAACGTTCGCTTAGCTGCCCGTTTAACAGGATGGAAAATTGATATCAAAGATATTGTTCTTTATAAAGCTGAAGCGGAGAAACAACAACTAGAAGCAGAAACCAATGAAGAAATCGATTACGAGGACGAGGAATCTCCATTAGAAGAAATGACTCTAACCCCAGAAAACCACGACCTCGATGAAGATAACGAGACAGAAAATCAAGAGTAATCAACAATCATAAAGAAAGATGAAAACCAATTATCGACCCTGTCTTAGTTGTGGTTGTATTGCCCCCAAACAAGCATTGTGGCGAATTGTACGAGTCTATCCATCTCGGCAGGTACAATTAGATAAAGGGATGGGACGCTCTGCTTATCTTTGTCCTCGAGAAAGCTGTTTAACCTTAGCCAGTAAAAAAAATCGTTTAGGACGAAGGCTCAAAGCCCCTATCCCCGATAGCATCTATCAAGAATTGTGGGAACGTTTAAGCAAATTTGTACCGGAGCAAGAATTATCTTAAAGAAATTTCGGAAAAAATTTAGAAGCAAAACCCACTATTATCGTTAGCATAGGAGAGAACATTGTTTTCGGAGTGATGATTATCAAACCTCAAACCCATAGCCCAACCCTTGGGCTTATCCGTCGCTTTTATCGGCGACCTAAATATTTACAATAGCCAAAACCTAGTCAGGGGGATAGTGGATGAACAACACACAACACAAAGTCAGAATTTACGATTTATCAAAGGAATTGAACTTAGAAAACAAAGATATTTTAGAAATTTGCGGACAACTTAACATTGCCGTTAAAAGCCACAGTAGCACCATTACCGAATCAGATGCAGAACGCATTAAGGGTATGGTGGATAAATATCTGGCTCAACAAGGAACGGCTCAAGCAAAGGATGAAGAAGCTTCCAAGGACAAAAAACAACAAATTTTAGCCGTTAAACAAGTTCGTCCTCGCCCCGCCCCCAAAGCTTCAAAAAACCTACAACCTAACTTGATGTCTCCTCGTACCCCTGTCCCCCCGAAACCCCCAGTGACTCAGACTCCACTCCAAAAACCTGCTCCCCCCACAGCCTCGGAACTCCCTAAAGTTACTCCCCAAGTTCCGTCTCAACCCTCTAATCCCCCGGAAAAAGCCCCCAGCCAACCAGAGCCAGCCCCAACCAGCCTCTTGGAACCCCCTCAAAGGGTTAAATCTCCTGTAAAAGCGGTTTTAGAAACTCCTCAAAAAACGGTCACTAAACCAACCAAGAATAAACCCTCACCAGAGGGCAAAAATAAAGTTAAACCAGCTAAAAAAGCAGGTAAAAATAGCCCCCCTAAACCTAAAGATAAACCCCAAAAGCCTACGATTTCTAAGCCAGAAGGTTCAAAGAATAAACCAACCATAGTCAAAAATCTCAAAAAGCCCAATACAAGTAAACCAGATATAAAACGTCCTGTCCCTCCTCAAGCAGAGGAAGAGCAGAAAACCCTCACCTTAGTCGCCCCCTCAGTCAAGCCGACCCCAGAGATCATCGAAGAAGAGGATGATAACGACGATACAATCGAAACCGTTCTCAAACCAAAACCTCAATTGAAGCGGCCAGCGCCTCCCCGTATATCCAAACGGAAAACTTGGGATGAAGAAGAGGATGAACAAGAAAACAAGGCAAAGGCTAATAAGGCTTCAAATAAAGCAAAACGTCGCTTTCAAGTTATTGAAGACGATGATGATGATTTTGAATCAGAACTCAATGCTAACCCAGTGTCTCTAAGTTTGAGTTTGTCTACGGCTCGGCCTCCGAAACCAAAATCCTCCAGTAAACCAACCACTACTACTCAAAAACCTAAAAAACCAACCCTAAAAACCGCCGATAATAGTGGGGAAAGCAATCGTACTGAACGGAAAGAACGAACAGAGGTTCGCCAGAAACCAGAAAAAATTGTTCTCGATAGAAACTTAACGGTGAGAGAACTCTCGGAGCAACTTTGTCTTGCGGAAACAGAAATTATTAAACATCTTTTTTCAAAAGGCATTGCGGTTAATATCACCGAAACCCTCGATCAAGATACCGCTAAAATAGTGACAGAAGCTTTTGGCATTGAAGTGGAAATTCCTGAAATTCAGTCAGCCGCAACCAAAAGTACGGAAATGCTCGATGAGCAAGATTTGGAAAATCTCCAACGTCGCCCCCCCGTCGTTACAATCATGGGCCATGTGGATCACGGGAAAACAACCTTACTCGACTCCATTCGTCAAACCAAAGTGGCTCAAGGAGAAGCCGGTGGTATCACTCAACACATCGGAGCCTATCATGTAGATATTGACCATGAAGACAAAACTCAACAAATTGTCTTCCTTGATACCCCAGGCCACGAAGCCTTTACCGCTATGCGGGCCCGAGGCGCAAGAGTCACAGATATGGCTATTCTGGTGGTAGCAGCCGATGATGGAGTACAACCCCAAACCAGAGAGGCTATTAGTCACGCTCGAGCAGCAGAAGTCCCCATTGTGGTAGCTATTAATAAGATTGATAAACCAGAAGCTAACCCCGATCGCATTAAACAAGAACTCTCAGAATTGAGCTTAGTCCCTGAAGAATGGGGTGGTGATACCATCATGGTGCCTGTGAGTGCATTAAAAGGGGAAAATCTCGATGGTTTATTAGAAATGTTAGTTCTCGTCTCAGAAGTGGAAGAGTTGGTGGCTAACCCCGATCGCTTGGCGAAAGGAACGGTGATCGAAGCTAACTTAGATCGCACTAGAGGACCGGTGGCTACTTTATTGATTCAAAATGGTACCTTACGAGTGGGAGATGCCATCGTAGCTGGTTCTGTGTTCGGTAAAATTCGTGCCATGATCGACGATCGCGGCAATAAGGTGGAAGAGGCTTCCCCTTCTTTTGCGGTGGAAATTTTAGGTCTAAATAGTGTTCCGGCCGCAGGAGATGAATTTGATGTTTATCCCAGCGAGAAAGAAGCCCGCCTAGTAGCTGAAGAAAACGCCGAAAATCAACGTCAAACCCGTCTGCAACAGGCTATGTCTTCCCGTCGTGTCACCCTGAGTACCTTATCTGCTCAAGCTCAAGAAGGGGAACTAAAAGAACTCAATCTCATTATTAAGGCCGATGTCCAAGGCTCCATTGAGGCGATTTTAGGTTCCTTAGAACAGTTACCCCAAGACGAAGTACAAATACGGGTTCTCTTAGCTTCTCCTGGAGAGGTTACAGAAACAGATGTGGACTTAGCCGCAGCCAGTGGGGCGGTAATTATCGGCTTTAATACAACCTTAGCTAGTGGTGCTAGGGGAGCGGCCGATAATGAAGGGGTTGATATTCGTGAATACGATATTATCTATAAACTCCTAGATGATATTGAAGGAGCCATGGAAGGATTACTCGAACCAGAAGAAGTGGAATCTTCCTTGGGACAGGCTCAGGTTCGGGCTGTTTTCCCCGTTGGAAGGGGTGCTGTAGCTGGTTGTTATGTACAATCGGGTAAGGTAGTCCGTAACCGTTATATTCGTGTTCTCAGAGGCAACAAGGTGGTCTATGAAGGAACCCTTGATTCTCTCAAACGGATTAAAGAAGACGTACGAGAGGTTAACTCTGGTTATGAATGTGGTATAGGTATCGATAAATTTAGTGACTGGCAAGAAAGTGACACCATCGAAGCCTACGAAATGGTCATGAAACGCCGTACTTTGGCAGGGAAATCAAGCTAAACCCCTGTTTTGAGCGTGGGAGGTGTGGGAGAAATAGAAACAATTTTTAAATGTTCCTCCCCTTTCTCTCCTCCATTTCTCCCAGTCCATCTAATCAAATAATTATTAATTATTAATTATTAATTATTAATTATTAATTGTTAATTATCACGAACCATGCACTTCGCTCAGCGTATTCAAGCTTTGGAAAAAAATGTCTTTGCTGATATGGATAGGGCAAAGTCTCAAGCTATCAGCAAGGGCAAAAAAATTATTGATTTATCCTTGGGATCATCAGACTTACCAGCAGATCCAGAGGCGATCGCTACAATTTCTGCTTCCCTGGAAGATCCTAGCACTCACGGCTATCTACTGCACCACGGAACCCTAAATTTTCGGGAAACTGTTGGCCAATGGTATAGCAACCGTTTTGGGGTTGAAGTAGATCCTCAGAGGGAAGTTTTAACCCTGATCGGTTCCCAAGAAGGTACGGCTCATTTACCCCTTGCTCTACTCGATCCAGGGGATTTTGCTTTACTACTCGATCCAGGTTATCCTTCCCACGCAGGGGGTGTCTATTTGGCTGGGGGGCAAATATATCCTATGCCATTATTGGCAGAAAATGACTTTTTACCGGTGTTTGAGGATATTCCTAGTCAAGTCTTAGGCCAAGCTAAATTGATGGTTCTAAGTTATCCTCATAACCCGACAACTGCAACGGCTTCTTTGTCTTTTTTCCAAGAGGCAGTTAATTTCTGCCGAAATCATGGGTTAGTCTTAGTCCATGATTTTCCCTACGTTGATATTGTTTTTGAGGGAATGAATCAACCTCCATCCATTTTACAAGCAGATACCCAAAAATCCCTTTCTATTGAGTTTTTTACCCTTTCTAAGTCCTATAATATGGGAGGCTTTAGGATTGGCTATGCCATAGGTAATGCGGAGATTATCCAAGCTCTCAGACAGGTAAAGGCAGTGGTGGATTTTAACCAGTATCAAGGCATTTTAAACGGGGCGATCGCCGCTTTAACCGGAGAGCAAACAACAGTCAAAAAAACACTCGCTCGCTTTCAAAGCAGACGAGATGCCTTTATTAAAGCCCTCAATAACATCGGTTGGCAGGTTACACCCCCTCAGGCAACAATGTATGTCTGGGCAAAATTACCCCAAACTTGGGAGAATAAATCCGTTGAGTTTTCTACTGAGTTAGTTGCAGCTACGGGGGTTGCTGTGTCCCCTGGTGCGGGATTTGGTAAACAAGGGGAAGGATATGTTAGATTCGCTTTAGTCCATGATCCCCATGTCCTAGAACTTGCTGTAGAAAAAATTGCTCAATTTCTAGCTACTCGCACATAAACTACGGGACACTATGTTAATTTATATGAAAAGTTGCTCTAGGATCTCAAAAAAACTCAATAATGTGTTAAGAAGTAGTGATTGGAAAGCAAGTCAGACAATAAGAAAACATAGTTAAATAATAGAGCATTGAGCAAAAAAGTTTATACAATCTTGCTAGTCAGGAGAGTTAACCCATTGAGTATTCATGACCTTTAACTATGGACGGGAAATTTGCGGTAATTTAAGCACGGCCCAATCAAGGGAATGGTTGATTACAAACGGTATTGGGGGGTATGGTTGTGGTACAATTTCCGGGGTAATTACCCGTTGTTATCATGGGTTATTGATTGCGGCCTTAAACCCACCTCTGAAGAGAACCTTACTACTATCAAAACTAGACGAAACCATCCAATATGATTATCAAACCTATTCTTGTTTTACTAACCGTTGGTTTGATGGGACAATCTCTCCCCAAGGCTATCTAAACATCGAGAGTTTCCGCCTAGAAGGTACTATTCCTGTCTGGACTTTTGCTTGTGGGGATGCACTGATTGAAAAAAGAATTTGGATGCAGCAAGGAGAAAACACAACCTATACCCGTTATACCTTCAAACGGGGCAGTAAATCCCTACAACTATCCATCAAAGCCTTAGTAAATTACCGTGACCATCATGGTACCACTCAATCGGGACAGTGGAAAATGGGGGTGGAAGAAGTTCCTCAAGGCTTATGTGTTACCCCTTATCCAGAAGCAACGCCCTTTTATTTGTGGGTTCAAGGGGCAGAAGTAACTTTAAATTATCATTGGCATTTAGGTTATGATTTGTCCATGGAACGGTATCGGGGTTTATGGGACCGAGACGATCACTACAATGCGGCTACCTTTAACAAAACCCTCGAACCTGGAGAGTCCCTTACCATAGTCGCTAGTACCAACCCTCAATCATCTTTAGACGGAAAACAGGCATTACAAGAACGCTCCGAATACGAACAAGGGTTACTCAAACGCTGTTCTAATTTTTCTGTTCCCTGGATCAAACAGCTAGTCTTAGCAGCGGATCAATTTATTGTCGATCGCCCTTCTAGCCATAACCCAGAGGGAAAAACCATTATTGCTGGTTATCCTTGGTTTGCTGACTGGGGAAGAGATACCATGATCGCCTTACCTGGGTTAACCTTAACCACAAACCGCCCCGATATTTCCCACGATATCCTTAGTACCTTTGCTAAATATTTAGACGGGGGAATGTTACCTAATGTCTTCCCCGATGATAACCAAACCCCTCAATATAATACAGTGGATGCCATACTCTGGTATTTTGAAGCCATCCGCACCTATTATACTCTGACTAAAGATATTACCTTATTAAAAGACCTTTATCCCCTACTACAAGAAGTTATTGAATGTCACCGTCAAGGAACCCGTTATAATATTCATCTCGATAGCGATCACTTGATTTATGCTGGACAAGAAGGCACTCAGTTAACTTGGATGGATGCCAAAGTAGGGGACTGGGTAGTTACCCCCCGTCACGGTAAACCCATCGAAGTCAATGTCCTCTGGTACAATGCTTTGACCATTATGATCGAAATTGGGGACATTTTAGGACAACCCACGGGAGAATATAAAACCATGGCCCGTAATAGTCATGCTGGGTTTCAAAGATATTGGCATCCTTCCCTAAAATACTGTCAAGATATCCTAGATAGTCCCAACGGCCATGATAAGTCTATGCGGCCTAATCAAATTTTTGCAGTTTCTCTCCCTCACAATAAAACCACTCCTCCCTTACTTAAACCAGAACAACAAAAGTCCGTGGTGGATACTGTCGCCAAAATGTTAATTACTTCTCATGGACTGCGATCGCTTTGTGCTACCCATCACCAATATCAAGGGCGTTACGGTGGGGATCAAGTATCTCGGGATAAGAGTTATCATCAAGGAACGGTTTGGGCTTGGTTAATTGGTCCGTTTGTAGAGGCCCATTGGCGAGTTTATGGAGATCGTGCTTTAGCTAATAGTTTTCTCGAACCCATGGCCAACCATCTCAATGATGGTTGTGTTGGCAGTATTAGCGAGATTTTTGATGGTGATGCCCCCATGATCCCCAGAGGTTGTTTTGCCCAAGCTTGGAGTGTTGGAGAAGTGTTGAGGGTTTGGGCAAAAATTAACGATCCTTCCTGAACTATTCAAGCTAAAATGCTTATAATTGGGCTTAATTCTACAAGTGCCAACATTATACTAAATATGCTACCTAGAGAAACACTGCTCAAAGGGGTCGAAAACCGCACCGAAATCACCCGTATTGTTGATCAGGCCGAGATCGCTGTTAAAACTTGGGAGGTGGTAGTGAGCGATTTTTTCTCCCCCCCTGTCATTGCTGAAGTGGAAAATGGTTTCAGTCGCTTAACGGACATAGAAATAGTGGTTTGGGGTGGATATCCTCAAGCGGAAAGGCGAAGAATCGGTATAGCTCGTCCTGAAATACCCCTAGAACAGCCCCAAATTCCTCTAGCAGCCCTAGATATAGCTGGAAACTTTCTTTTTGACCCTGCTAGCCATAGAGACTTCTTAGGAGCAATTTTAGCCACGGGTATCGTCAGGGAAAAAATTGGGGATATCATCGTTTTGGGGGAGCGAGGAGGCCAGGTGATCGTTGTGCCTGAATTGGTAGAATTCCTGGAAACTAGCTTAACTCAAGTGCGATCGGTTCCTGTGAAAACACAACAGATTGAACTGAGTGAGTTAAAAATACGACCTCCTAAAACAAAAGAAATGACTACTGTAGAAGCATCGATGCGTTTAGATGCGATCGCCTCTGCTGGCTTTGGGATGTCTCGTAGTAAAATGAGCGATGCTATTAACAGAGGGGATGTTAGAGTTAATTGGAAGGAAACATCTCAATCTAGCTATAACGTTAAATCTGGAGATTTGATTACAGTACGGGGAAAAGGACGCTTAGAAGTAGGGGAAGTTGCTATTACCAAAAAACAACGGTATCGTATCCAATTAACCCGATTTCAGTAAACAGGGAAGAACAATTATCTTCAAAAAAGAAGAGAACAATTTGCTTTCAATAGATGCAATCGCAAAAAATTCCCCATCATGTTTAGGTTATATTTTCTAAGAATTTAGTAACAGAATCAACTCCCTCAAGGAAATAATGACTGTCGTTTGTTCTTTTTAACTTGTTTACAAAGTTTTAGCTGGGTTTTTTGTGGATCCCAATGCACTTGATCAAAAATTTCATGTAACAAACAAAACCCCCTGCCGTTTTCTGATTCCTCGGGGGGTAGGGTTTCGACTGTATGATCCAGACAATTACATTGAGGGGAAAACCCTTTTCCTTGGTCTGATATTACCCAAGAATAACCTTCTTGAGTGATAGAAAACTTCACAAATATTGATTTAGTCGTATCAAGTTTGTTTCCGTGTTTGGCTGCATTTACCAGTGCTTCTTGTAATCCTAGTCTTATTTCAGGTTGTAATTCATCGGGAATATTTGCTAATAATAAGTCAAGAATAGGACATAAGTAGAGCGTTGATGTGAAGCTCATCGTACAACCGTATCGCTTGGTTGGCGGTAGGGAAATAGCAAGCACGTGCTGTCACCTCTAAGTTGAATTTTTTACTGACATTTAATGGTCTTGGTTTTATTACAATGTTGTGGATGGATTTAGGTAACAACATCGTCATCTTAAGAAAGTTTAGTTCCAGCTATAACATGGCTTTAGAGATTATTATTTTAAGGTTATGGGATCGGATTATAGGAAAATCCTTAAACAAACAATTGGCTTAATTAATTTAATAACTATATGCACTATAACATATTAGTCAATGTTATGTCCAATCACAGCCATTGATTCTACATGAGGTGTTTGCGGAAAAAAATCAATTGGTTGTATAGACTCTACCTTATAAAGGTCTTCTTGACATAGTTTTTTTAGGTCACGGGCTAGGGTAGAGGGTTGACAACTAATATAAATTATGAGAGGAGGGTTAATTTTTCTTAAAGTATCAATAACACTGCGATCGCAACCTTTTCTGGGTGGATCAAGAACTACAATATCAGGAAAAATATTAAGGAATGGTAAAATATTTTCTACATTTCCTGTATAAAATTTAACATTATCAATGCCATTAATTTTGGCATTATTTTCAGCTTGTGTTATGGAATTTTGATTATTCTCAATACCCACAGCTTGAGCAACTTTTTGAGCTAAAGGTAAGGTAAATGTTCCCACTCCACAATAAGCATCAATTAGGGTTTTTTCAACTGTCAAGGACAATTTTTCTAAAAGTACACTCAATAATATTTCTGCTGCTTCGGTGTTAACTTGAAAAAATGTATCAGAGCTTAGTTGAAAGTGAAGTTGACCAAATTCTTCTATGAGGTGATGACGACCAACATAATTAAAAGTTTCCAGACCAAAAATCTTGTTACCTTGATGGGGATTATAATTAATGGAGACTCCCACTAAATTAGGATAACGTTGTAACCAAATTTCTGCTTGTTCTTGAAAATTAGGGATTTTTTTGCTGCTACTGACAAGAGTTAAAAAAATTTCTCCTGTTTTTTTACCGATACGCAACCCTAAATGTCTTAACTTTCCTGTGCCTGTTTTTTCGTTGTAAATACTCCAACCTTGTGCCTGTATATCTTGTTTAACTTCAGCCAAAATAGGATTAAGACGAGTATCTTGGATGGGACACTGATTTAAGTTAATAATTTGATGGGTATTCCTTTGATAATATCCTGCTTGCACCGTCCCGGTGGTGGAGCGTTTTAAGGGATAAGTCGCCTTATTACGATAGCCTAAACTATCTGGTGATGGTAATATGGGCAGAACAGAAGGATTATCAAAACCACCGATCCGTTTTAAAGCTTGAATAACTTGGTTTTCCTTGGCTTTTAGTTGATATTGAGGATCAATATGCTGCCATTGACAACCCCCACATTTATCAGCCACAATGCAGCTAGGCCGAACCCGATGGGGAGAAGAAGAGATAATTTCTTGTAGTTTTCCGTAAGCGTATTGTTTCTTGACGTGGGTTACACGGGCTAAAATGCGATCGCCACTGACTGTATCAGGGACAAAAATGGCCTTTCCGTCTAACTTACCTACTCCATCTCCACTATTAGCGAGATCGATAATCTCTAGTTCAATAAGTTGTCCTTGTTGATAAGATTGATTCACAATATTGTAGAAAAGATACCATTTCCTCTACATTGTAGGGTAAAAGAGGTTCAGTCCCTTCCCTACAATTCAAAATTATACAAGAGAAAAATATTATGGGAACATTCATCTTCTTCTCATCTAATTCTCATCTTGACAGTTTTCAATAACATTATAGATTAATTGAAACAGAGGAGATTTCATTATGTTCCCCAAATTTACATCGTTATGGCTAACTCTTTGTCTCACTAGTGCAGCTTGGCGAAAGTAATCCACCAGATTTTTACAGAAACTTTCGTGACTAGCCACGACAATGTGTTTCAATGAAACTAACGGAAGAATCTCGAAGTTGATGTCCATGATAAAAGCATTGCCAATTAACCTCTCCAACCTACAGAAAACAGTACTCCAACAAATAGTGAGAGGGACAACAAACCCCTATCGCCTTGTTAGACGAGCCAAGCTAATCTTAGCCGCAGCATCAGGAGAGAGCAATAGTTCGATTAGTCGAAGATTAGAATTAGACCGAGTACAAGTGCGTCAGTGGCGATCGCGATGGTTTGAGGAGAGAGAAAAACTGAGTGCCGCCGAAGAACAACAGGTAACGGAGAAAGCATTAATGGTCTTGATCAAAGGAATTTTAAGCGATCGCCCAAGACCTGGAACAACAAAATCCTTTACGGTCGAACAAGTAGTCCAGATTGTAGCGATCGCTTGTGAAGAATGTGAAAAATCAGACAGACCAGTGAGCCATTGGACACCTTCAGAGTTGGCGGATGAAGCCATAAAAAGAGGAATTGTCGAAAAGATTTCCCCCCGTAGTGTGGGGCGTTTTTTAAAAAGAAGCGACATTACAACCACATCTCGTTCGTTACTGGTTAAATGCCAAAATTGATGATCCCTTAAAATTTAAAAAGCAAGTCAAATATATCTGTGAACTTCATCAAGAAGCTAAAACTTTGTTAGAACAAGGAATTCATTTAATTAGTACAGATGAAATGACAGGGATTCAAGCTCTTGAGAGATTATTTCCGAACAAAAGAATCAAGCCTAAACAAGTAGAAAAAATCGAATTTGAATATGAAAGACACGGAACTTTAAGCTTGATTGCGAACTGGGATGTGGCAAGAGGAAAAGTTGTTAGTCCCTCTATTGGACCGACAAGAACAGAACAAGATTTTTCTGAACATATCCAGAGAACGATTAAGATTGATGAAAAAGCAGAATGGATTTTTATTGTAGATAAACTCAACACTCATAAATCGGAAAGCTTAGTCAAATTAGTAGCAGAAAGCTGTGGAATTACTATTGATTTGGGGAGAAAAGGAAAGGAGGGTATTTTGCAATCTATGGACAGCAGAGCAGATTTTTTATTAGATAAATCTCATCGAATTCGCTTTGTTTATATTCCCAAACATACATCGTGGCTTAATCAAATTGAGTGTTGGTTTTCGATCTTAGTCAGGCGTTTACTCAAAAGAATTACTGTCCGTTCAACTGAAGAACTATCCCAAAAAATTCTCAATTTTATTGATTACTTTAATCAACATTTTGCTAAGCCGTTCGTTTGGAAATTTAAGGGCTTTAAAGATCATAAGTGACTGGTGGATTATTTTTGCTAAGCTGCACTAGCTTTGTTATTCCTTTTTCTTTGGTAGCTAATAGCCATCAGAAAGCCTCTGCTTCTAACGATGTTTCTGTTTCCCAACTATATGCTTGTGCCGGAAAAGATCCCTGTGCAGGTAGCTCTAATAGCAGAAGTGTTGGCGGACCATTGGCCAGAGAATTACAAGGAAAACCAGTTGTTGTTGACATTTACGCTAGTTGGTGTTCAGCTTGTAAAAATATTGAACCTACCATGTCTCAATTAAAACAAAAATATCAAGGACAAGCTCTTTTTATTGTCTTTGATGTTAGTGATAAAGCTAAAGTTAGTCAATCAGAAGCAAGGGCTAGACAATTAGGGCTAGGAGACTTTTTTGCTCAAAATAAATCCCAAACAGGTAGTATTACTATTGTTAACCCTGAAGACGGTGAAATATTAAGTCAAGATCGTAATAATAGTAATTTAAGTGATTATACTTCAGTATTAGATAACGCTATTTCTCAAAGATAATTAATTTTATTTTATTGTTGCCAAATGTAGAAGTCTGAGATTTTAGTCGAGATTTTCTCTACTTCAGACTTCTCTTTTCTCTATCATTTATTGACGAGTTCTTCATAATAATCCCCATATTGAAGACTATCAAAAGGTGTTGGATAAAGCTATTAATTAGTAAGTTTTTGAGTCAGTTATCAGTTATAAATTATCAATTATCAGTCATCTCCTCACCCCATCACCCAGTCTCCCCATCTCCCAGTCTCCCAGTCTCCCCATCTCCCCCTTCTTGTCAGTCACACAGAGATTTTCATGACTCAAGTAAAGAAATCATTACCCAAAAAGAAGAATTTAGTCCGTCCTAAAATCTCAAAAAAATGGTTATTTTATTGTAACTGCTCACCGCAACAAAAAAGTCTTATTGAAAAGCACTACAAACAACATCAGTTGAGTCAACAAAAATATAAGCCCTGTGATTTAGCGTAAAATTTAAGCTAATTTATTACGGCTATTTTAATGACTAACATTCCCAGAATCAAGTCTTTTAAAAACCTCAAATAAAAACAACAATATGAGAAAAAAAAAGAATAGTAAGATAGTTTTTTGTTAGCGGAGATTATCCGCTAACCTTTTGTATTTTTGTGCAGAGAGATAGGGCGATCAAGAAAAATCTATCCCCCATCGGCTCCGGAGCCTTTTACATCTCTAATCCTGGGGGACTCCGACCAGCTAATGACAATAATTCGCATAATTGGACAATGGCATTTTGCCCCTGTAATCTCATGGTCTCTAAAAAACTGAACATTTGGGTGACTAACTCTGCACCCCAGTCGCTTCTTGCTCCCCCACTTACTTTGCGGTGAATGACAATGGGACGTAAAGCTCTCTCAGCATCATTATTATCTGGTTTGACTTCAGGATAAGTTAGAAAGGTGAACCACTCTTCCCAATGACGTTTGAGACGGTTAATCAATCTTTGTGCATCATAAGGCCATCCTTTTTTGGGAGTTGCTTTAAAAATCTTTTGCAGTGAGTTCTCGACTTCTGTTCTTTTGGAGCCTAAGTCTTCAAGGGTTAAATTTCGACCATGATAATGACGATAATGGATACGGGCGGTTGCTAAAACTTGCTGTACATCGGCAGCAAATTCTCGATTCGCTTGAAAACGACTGGTTTTAAGGGACTCTAACTCTCGTTCTAAATGTGCCAGACATTTCTGTTTGTCCATCGCACTTTGTCTAAAGTAGGCACTATAGCAGTCACTGGTGAGGATGCCCTTAAAATCTGCTCCTAACAATTTCTCGACTTCTGCGGAGCTTCTAGTGGGAGCCAACATCAACACACAGACCTCATTTGATGTGGCTACCCAAACCCAATACTTGATGCCATCGATGCAATAACTGGTTTCGTCAACACATCGGATTCCTGGCTGCTGGATGTACTTTAACCACTGTTGGGTCAAGGGTTCTAAACTTTCTTGAAACCATTTGTGCATTTTGGCAAGGCTCCCTTGAGAAATGGGAATGCCAAAGACATACTCTATAAAATGTTCCTGTTTACGCCATGTAAGATTACCCCCATAGCCAAGCCAGCCCACGATGCTACTTAATCGCGCCCCATAACTGAATCCTTCTTTAACTTCCAATGGAACAGGACTGTAATCTGACCATCCACAACTAGGACATTTATAGAATCCGCGACGATATTCCCTGATTTCTATGGGTTGGTCTACTACTTCAGCCACTTGCTGGACTTTTTCGGGAACTACTTCATCTCGTTCCACTGAACCCCCACAAACAGGACAGTTTTCTAGTTCTAAAGGGACTATCTTATCGGGCTGACCAAAACCATTACGGGTCTTCCCTGGGTGGTCATATTTTGGTCCGCGTTTAAATCCTTTTTTGCGTTTCTTTTTGTCAGAAGGCTTTTTTAGTTGGTCTGATGATGGGGGGACTGAACTGTTTTTTGAGTTACGGTTTTTTAGCTTATCTCTCTCTTCTTTCAATTTTTCAATTTCTTGCTGTTGTGTAGAGATTTGTTGTTGTTGCTGGTCAATCAGTCTTTGTTGAAGAGATAACTGTTGTTGTGCCTTGACTAGCCACTCAATCATGAAGACATTGTTCGCCAACTGTTCATCGGCGATAGCTCTAACTAGCTTTGAATCAATGGTAGCATTTGTGGTCATAACCCCCACTATACATAAAAATCCCCGATTTTACCTTTATGTTGTCAAGACAGATTCTTTATTGCGGTGAGCAATTACATTTTATTTCGGATTAGGTTTACTTGCTTTAATTCTTGTTCTCACTTTAGGGACAGTTATTGGCCATCCTGTTGAAAGATTAATTTCTATTGTAGAAAACCGTTATCAACAGTGGTTTGACCAACAAAATACAAACAACCCTCTTGTTTTATTACCCCTAGCTTTTATTGGTGGCCTACTAGCTAGTATTTCTCCCTGTATCCTAGCCTTACTTCCTGTCAATCTCAGTTATATCGGCACCTTAAATATAAAATCCCGTTGGGATGCTTTTAGCAAAGCTGGTTTATTTGTACTCGGTGCTGTCACCATTTTAAGTTTATTTGGCTTGGTTTCTTCCTTTGCTGGATTGGTGATGGTGGAATATCGAGGCTATATCAATATTGTGGTTGGCTTAATTATGGCTGTGATGGGATTGTGGTTAATCGGAGTTGTCAAAATACCTTTACCACAGATGAATGTTAGTCTTCCCGTTGCTGGGCCTTATGGGGTGGGTTTAACCTTTGCCTTAGTTAGTTCCCCCTGTGCGAGTCCGGTATTATTCGCTGTGTTGGCCGCTGCTGCTGCTAGTGGTTCTCAGATTTTAGGCACTTTAACAATGGTTAGTTATGCCTTGGGTTATACTATGCTGATTTTTTTAGCAAGTTTATTTACAGGGTTAGCTAAACAAAGTAAGAAGTTATTAAGCCATTCTGAAACCATTATTCGCACTGGGAGTGTGGCCTTAATTATGACCGGTGCTTATTACTTATTTACTGGTACAAAATGGTTTATTGGTTAAACATTATTAATTATTAATTATTAATTGTTAATTATTCTTGATAGGCTGCCCCTAGATAAAGTTGTGCTACTTTGGGATCGTTAAGTAATTCTTGTCCCGTGCCTTCAAAGCGATCGCAGCCATTTTCCAGAACATAAGCCCGATCAGCCATCATCAGGGCTTTTTTGGCGTTTTGCTCCACTAAAACGATGGCTTTTCCTGTTTCGTTAATGGCTTTGATTTGTTCAAAAACGCTATTAACTAAAATGGGTGACAATGCTGCTGATGGTTCATCTAATAATAAAACATCTGGGTCTAGCATTAAGGCCCTTCCCATAGCCAACATTTGTCTTTCTCCCCCGGATAGGGTTCCTGCTTTTTGACGACGACGTTGGGCTAATTTAGGAAACATGGTGTAGATTTTTTCTTTCTGCTGTTTTAATGAACCATGACTAATAAATGCTCCCATTTCTAAATTTTCTTCGATGCTCAGGGTAGCAAAGACATTTTGGATTTGGGGAACATAACACATTCCTAATTTGACAATTTGATCAGACTTCAGACCGGTGATATTTTTGTCTTTAAAAAGTATCTCACCCTGATTTGTTTTTAGGAGACCAAAAATGGTTTTTACTAAGGTGGATTTTCCGGCACCATTAGGGCCAATAACGGCCACTAATTCTCCTAAAGAAATACGAAAGTTGATGCCTTGCAAGATGTTTAAATCTTTGACATATCCAGCATAAACGTCCTTGACTTCTAAGATATTTTCCATTGATTTCTGACTTCTTTAACTTAAAATGGCGTTTTTTGCAAGTCGGGTCTTTCTTCCGGTGCGATCGCTCCTTCCACTGGACAAACTTGTAAACAAATTCCACAATCAATACAAGTATCAAAATCAATCCAATACCAGTCTGTTCCTTTGATGTTTTTCCCTGGACCGTCATGAATACAAGCGACGGGACAAGCATCTGCACAGTCGGCAATGCCTTCACAGACTTCTGTTACAATGGTGTGTGGCAAGTTTATCTCTCCTTTTTTAATGATATAGTCTTTTGTTTTAAACTATTTTGGTAACAACAATAGTATTATTATTGGATCATAACAGTAAGGTGATCCCCTTGTCCATTTTGAGAAAGATACTTTAGTGGGACTATGGCAAGGGAACAATCAGCCATCAATGGGTCTATAATTGATAATTATTGTCATCTTTATAACTATTCAAGGTGACTAATTTTTCACCATACATAGTATATTTTAAGAGATGTTCTATTATAAAAAAATATTTTCTTCTTCTAATTATATCAGTCTCTTGATAGCTCTGATTGTTGTTATTTTTGTTTCACTATATTTCTACTTTATTAAATTTGATAGTAACATAACTGGTTTTTTTCGTATTGGGTCTATTTTACCTTTATCTCCTTTTCTGAATCCTGAAAATACTTTAATTTATCAAGGAGAAATAGGTTATGACGGTCAACAGTTTTTAAGTTTAGCTTTTGACCCTTTTTTGCAAAATCCTGAGACAGTTAATAGTTTAGACCATCCTATTTATCGTTATCGTCGTATTTTATATCCTTTTGTAAGCTATGTTTTAGCTTTTGGTAATCCTAGTTTAATTCCTTATTTTATGGTGGGAATTAATGCTTTATCTATTCTCATTATAGTTGCTATTACTAATTTATATTTTAAGTCTGATAATGTTTCAAAATTTCAGTCTCTGTTTACTTTATGTATTCCTGGGGTGTGGATGGTGTTATCTTTAGGAACTGCTGATTTATTTAGTAGTGTCTTTTTAATTGCTTCTTTTTATTGCTATCGTTACGAACAATATCGGTTAACAGCTTTATTTATTAGTTTGGGTTGTTTGACGAGAGAAACATTATTAATTGTTTGGTTTGCTTTATTTTTAACCAGTTTAATACAAAAGAGATTTAAACAGATTACGTATTTATTATATGGGTTGATTCCTCCTATTCTCTGGACGGTTTATATTACTTTTTTAGATTTACCTGGGAAGGTGAGAGTTAAAGATAATTTTGGGTTTCCTTTCCTGGGAATCATTAATAAGTTTATTACTATACTAACATCAGGAATTAATGGCAGAAATTTATTTGAAGCTTATATGTTTATCGTTCTATTGTTGAGTTTTGCTGCTATTTTGGTTATTTATCTGAAACATCGTAAACTCAATTTATTGATGCAGATAGGTAATGGTTTTTATAGTGTCATGTTTATTTTTAGCAGTATGACAATTATGGGTTATTATTTAGACTATTCTCGGGTTTTTATGGATGTTTATTTCTTGTTACTACTCAGTATTAATTTAACTAAAATACCCTGCAAAACTATCCTATTTTCTGCATCAGGAATAGGAAGTTTAGCATTTTTGATTTTACATTCTTGAATATACCCATTTTAGGAGTTCGGAGTTCGGAGTTCGGAGTTCGGAGTTAGGGGTTCGGAGTTAGGGGTTCGGAGTTAGGGGTTAGGGGTTCGGAGTTTTTTCTTGACGTTTTTTGTGATGGTTACTAAAATCCTGATAATAACATCTATTTCTTGTGTAAGAGATTTTACTTTGTTTTCATTAATTCCTCCTGACTCGACTAAAACAATGAGCCAATATTCCGTTTCTCTGGCTTCTTTTAAAGCAATTTCCATTTTATGCAAAAAATCTCTATCACTCTGTCCAGACTGCGCTTCTCTTACATTAGCCCCTATGGAAGTACCACTACGAATAAGTTGAGATGAGAGAATTCTCTCTATCCCACCCTTCTCATGAAGAAAACGACAAAGTTTGACTACTCTGACGGCAAAAGTCAATGTTCTTTCTTGAATATCTTGATTATCTGTCATATCAACTCTAACCTCCGAACTCCGAACTCCGAACCCCGAACCCCGAACTATATTTTAGGAGTTTCTTCTAGAAGACAAAAACCTGTAGAATTCTAGACATACCTGTACATAATGTCTAGGATATTTCTTCTGCTCCAGGAAACTTGCCAGTATAATAGATTGGACTTTGGACAAAAAAAGTTTGTTAGCGTAAAATATACGCTAAACTAAAATCTCAAAATATCGGCTCTGTATCAGTCAATAAAATTGGCTGACAAATAGGGCTAATCTATAGATTCTGAGGAAAACCAAGGAGCTTTTAAGTTTTCAGTTGATTTTTTGCTCCCTTTCTTGATAACATCATGACGAGTTCGTGGGGCTTTTTTGTAACCTTTAATACGTCCGGAAGAAAAACCTCGACGTTTGGGAAATTTGGCGAAAGTCCCCAAGGTCGTAATTATTCTTGAAAAGTCTCTTTGAACTAGACTAGGGGTGATTTTGATGGATTTATTAGTCTTCAAATACTGTTCCCAATCACGGGGTAAAACCACAGCTAATTTTCTGGCAGCCCACAAATTTACATAAGAAAGAAGTGTTAGTTTAAACCAATTTTCTTCATGATGTACATCGGGAGTTAAATAAGATGTCATCAATAATCTTTGTTTACCAAATCGAAAAAGATGTTCCATGTCATAACGTTGTCGATAACACTGATAACAATCAACTAAACTTAACTCATCGCGCCGAGAACCAATAACAATAAGCCACATAGGTTTCCAAATACTATTTCTTTCTTGATCTCTGACAACAATCTGGAGTAAAGTAAAGGGGTGATTGTTCATTTTATAGTTTTTAGTTCCTCTCATTAACATCTGTTTCCATCCCGAAATAGTCACTGTTAATTGACGACCTTTTTTCGTTGTAAAGGGAACATGATGAACTTCATCAGGTTCAGTCCAAGTTTGGTCATCTTTAAGGTCAATTTTATCCCCATACCAACGGGGATGTCCCGAAGTTTTGGCTTGATTTGGGTCCCGAATAAATTGACGATAAAAAACTCGGTCACTTCTAACTCTTGTAATAGTAACTACGTCTTCATGCTTAACTTGTTCCCCAATAAAATCCTTTTGGCTGTAGTCACTATCAGCCACTAAGACAGATAATTTATCAGAAAATAAAGAACTTTGCCAGATTTTTTTTAGTTGTTGATTGCCTTGATTTACTCCTTTATGTTTAGAGGGGACTCGCTCTCCTGATAAGGGGACAGCCAAGGGACTTTTTCTGTGTCTATTTGGTCAGGTAAAGCGCAGACAACGGAATAATAATGTCCAATATTAATGGGTTTATTTCCCTTAATTGGATTGGGGTAATGAATAAAGGTTTTATCCGCTAACGTTTCGGCAAACCGTCGTGGACAGGGAGTTGTGTCAATACCAAATAAGTTATAATGCTTTGAAGTGGGAGGAATTGTTCTCGATACCGCTGAAAATAAAGTCTCAATTCTCTGTTCATAATTAGGGTCAGTTTGAGTGGGTAAAAACTCTTGAATTCCTCTATATAAACTGTTATAATCTCTTCTAAATAAAGGATTGAGAGACAATTCAACGACTGAGTGAGCTTGTTGGTTACTGGAGAGGGCATCGAGTAATTCTATAATAGTTTCTTTTCTAGCTTTTAGTCCTTGGAAGAGGTTAGACCTCCACACCAGGAATTCCTCGACAGACGTAGCCGTTTCATTTTTGGTCATTTTTAAAATTTATTACCTTATAAATTAGCGGAATATATACGCTAACATCAAAAGAGGTTGTTTGTTACAGTTAAGGCTAATGTCATCACATTCCGAACTTAAGACCAGTCAAGATGTCCACCTGAGAGCCAAACAAATTAAGAGTCTAATTCGCTCTCTTAAACAGAAAATAAAGAAAATTGAACGGGAAGGGGAAGTAGCACCAGCTAATTGTCATATTATTCGTTATCAGGTTAATGGAAAGGGAACAATCTACTGGTATTATAAACTACAGGCTGCTGAATCAATTTTTCCTATGGCCACTAATAATGAGAAAAAAACCAAATATAAATATTTAGGACGAGCTGGAAGTTCTGCTCATATTGATGCTGTAGAAAAACTCACTAGAAGAAATCTCATTGATGAATTAGAACGAGTCATTCAATCTCTAACTGAAAGCTACTTAGATATCTATATTGGAACCGAAACTGAATGAAGCTATTTAATATTTAAAATCCCCTAAAAAGATGGAAAGAGAGTTTTTAAAATCACCTTAATTCTCTATTTTAGCTCTGGAGATACGTTTAGCGTAAAATTTACGCTAACAATTGTTTTTTATCCAAAGTCCAATAATAGAGCATGGATTCAGATATAATAGAAAATAACAGAAACGATGGCCATCTATGTACGCAATTAAAAGAGAATTAAAGCTGAATAACAAAGAAAAGAGCTTTTTTGCTGGCTGTGCTGGCTTCTCTCGCTTTGTGTACAATCATGGACTATCTTTACTAAAATCCACCTGGGATATTCCCGAAATTTCTGGCAGTGACTCAAAACGGTTAGATGCTATAAAGAAAGTCTTTACAAACATTACTAAAAAGCAGACAGAATATTTATGGACAAATAAATATTCATCTCGCATCTATCAGAATGCGTTTAGAGACTTGAAAAAAGCATTTTCTCGTTGGAGAGAGCCTAAAATAAAAGCAGAATTACCTCGTTTCAAAAAGAAGAAACATAACTGTAGTTTTACAGTAGATAGTTCTAATGGTAAGGTATTAGTTACGGAGGGACAAAAGATAAAAATTCCTACATTGGGAACTTTCAGATTAAAAGAATCCATCCCTTATAATTGTGTTTCTCAGACTTTTACTATTTCAAGAGAAGCAGGAAAATGGTATGTAAGTTTTGCCGTTTCAGCATCTTATATACCCGAGATGAAACACAGATATAAGAAAGTAGGAATTGATTTAGGAATAAAAACTTTTGCTACTCTTAGTGACGGAAACACCTTTGAATCTCCATCTTCCATAAAAAAAGCGAAAACCAAGCTAGGAAAGATACAGTGGAGAAACAGGAATAAGGTGCTAGGCAACCGTCGTGCTGGAATAGACCCATCAAAAAATGCGGTTAAGTATTACCAGAAACTAAGAAAAAAGCATAAGAGGATAACCAATATTCGAGAGGATTTTCTGCAAAAAATCACCACATTATTAGCTAAAACTTATCAACATATTCTCGTAGAAGACTTAAACATAAAAGGCATGATGGCTAATCATAAGTTATCTGATGCCTTATCTAATTTAGGGTTGTATCGTTTTCGAGAATTGTTGAGTTATAAACAAGAATGTTTTGGCTTTTTGTTCACTATAGTAGATAGGTGGTTTCCCAGTTCAAAAACTTGTTCCGTGTGTGAAAATATACAAGATATGCCGTTATCTGAAAGGGTATATCATTGTCAAAATTGTGGTCAAGTTATGGACAGGGATGTCAACGCGTCAATTAATCTCGAAAGTTGGACAAACAATGCCGATGGCTTATCGGTAAACGCCTGTGGACAAGAAGGAGCCGTCTCCCTTGGTTGAAGCAGGAATTGAACATCAAGCCTGTCTAGGTTTGTCTAGGTTTCATGAAGCAGATTGAAGCATGGTTAATTTTAAAATAAACCAAGGAACTTTAATATCTGGGATCAAAGAAGCATACTGTTTTAAAGCAGGGATAGCTGAGGGTAAAAGAAAGCGCAGGGAACGTAAGGAAACGGGACGATTATCTTTTTCATCCACAATCTTATATCGTTTGGCTAACTCAGCAATAATCTGTACTTTTCCTGTTGACTTCATAGTATTATTATCAGCAGCTAAAGCAGCAATAACTCTCCCCGTAAATAAGGGAGTTTCCCAGTTATAATAGTCCTCAAAGGTAGCATTTTCTGCCTTACTATCATCATCTTGCTCATTTATCCGTTGAGAAAACTCAAACATTTGTTCCGTTCCCATAATACCTGGCCAAAGAGAAATAGAAGTAATATTATCTGCTTTTAACTCCACTGCCATATCTGCGGCCAAGCGATCGCAAGCTGCTTTTCCTACTCCATAAGCTGCCCCAAAAATATAGGATAAACCACCCCAAGAAGAAATAGTAAAAATTAGTCCTTGTTGATGTTTACTCATCAAACGGGCTGCAAAAATACTGGCAACATAGTGACTACGAAGCCCCACATTATTAATACTATCCCACAAACTAGGGTCATGTTTCCAGAAGGGTTTACCATAAGCATTGCTAAGAGCTTTTACCCCTGAAAAAACATTATTAACTAAAATATCTAATTGTCCATTTTGTTCATTTTTAATGCGTTCAAATAATAACCTAACTTTTTCATCATCACCATGATCAACTTGCACCGCAATACAGTTGCCCCCCGCTTCATTTACTGCTGCTTGGGTTTCTAACAAAGTTCCTGAAATATTATCATTAATAATATCCCCAAACTCCGAACTCTGAACTCCGAACTCCGAACTCCTATTATTGGTTAAAGTACGTCCCGTAATATAAACTGTTGCCCCTGCTTCCCCTAAACCGATGGCGATACCTTTACCAATACCTCTGGTTGCACCAGTTACTAAAGCGACTTTTCCTTTTAAATTTGTCATTTTCTTGTTGATGATACTTGGGTGGCAAAAAACAGAAAGGGCTTAATATTATTAAGCCCCTACAAATATTATGTCAAAAGTCTCCTAACTCCTAACTCCTAAGACTTCTTACTGGCTAAACAAGCTAAGCCAACACAAAGGAAAGCATTAGCCCCTAAAAATGCTCGAGCAACGTCTAGAGAGGGCATTGCCATCACCGCAGGAGACATAATAGCATGAACAGTTAAACAGGCAGCTACCCCTAAACTGGTACCAATAGCAAACCATTTCCAGCTATTATGACCTAACAATATAGCCACCAAGGCAAACGGTATTAATACACTAGCCAAAAAGGGATTTAATAAACTTGTCCCCTCGATAGAATTAGCTAATTCTGGGATAGAACTACCCATGACACGAAACGGCCATTGAGGTAGGTCAAACACATAAATTCCTTGTAGGAAAAATAAACCAGAACTACCTAATACTAAACCCCAATTAAAAGGACTTGTGAAAGCAAAGGGGAAATAGTTGCGTAACAAGAAGGCAAGTAAATAAGACCCTAAAACCATTAATAGTTTTGGTAACAATGCAACCATGCCACCATCTATCCAAAAACGGGGGTTTAAGTAGCCACTATCCCTTAACCAACGGAAGAAGTCACGAAAGGTAATTTGTCCTTTAACCGCTAGTTTAACCGCCTCTCCTGCGTCTAGTTGACCGGAGCCATAATAGTTAAACTTATCCTCTTCTACTTTGCGAGAGGACTGGGTTAACACTGCGAATACTTCTTCGGGTTCCTTAACTCCGGTTGCTTTGATTAAAGCAGCAACTCCAGCCACATGAGGGGCAGCCATACTGGTTCCTTGGAAACCTGAAAACACCGCTTGTCCTGTACTGGGATCGATGGTTTCTTGAAGAATTTTACCCTCTTCGCTACCACCTGGGGCAGAAATGTCAACCCCTGCGCCATAGTTGGAGTAAGGTGCTTTTTTACCAGTTGCATCTAAGGCGGAAACACTGATTACTTTTGGGTATCTGGCAGGATAAGAGGCAGCATTTTGGTTACTGTTGCCAGCAGCAGCAATGATCACCACACCTTTGTTGTAGGCGTAGTCGATGGCATCTTTCATCACCTGACTTTCGCCACCACCCCCTAAACTCATGTTAATGATGTCCGCTTCGTTATCTGCTGCGAAGCGAATGGCATCAGCAATGTCAGAGACGCTGCCCCCACCTTGTGCGGATAAAACCTTTAACGGCATAATTTTGGCCTGGTAGGCAACCCCGGCCACACCATAGTTATTATTGGTAGATTGGGCAATAGTTCCGGCGATGTGGGTTCCGTGGCCGTTATCGTCTCTAGCATCTTTGCGATCGTTGACGAAATCATAACCGGGAACAAATTCCGTTTGGCGTAAGTCCGGGACACGACTGACTCCGCTATCGATAACCGCAACGGTGATACCTTCACCTTTGGTTTCTTCCCAGGCCCTTTCTACGTGGATATTATGCAAGTTCCACTGTTTGCTATAGTCGGGGTCGTTGGGTGTTTCTAAGGCACTATAAATGTAGTTGGGTTCGATATAATCTACATATTCGTTTAAAGGAGACTTTTTGAGATTCTTTAATAGTTCTTTGTCTCCTGTCAAAGTATAAATGTGTTCGTCGATCGCATAGACACTATTGAGACTCAGAGACTGGTTATAGTTACTGGCGATCGCTTCTATTTGTTCACTGAGGGTTGTGGTGGAAACATCTTCACGAAAATTAACAATAATTGATTCATAGTCGCCTTGGGTTGCTAGTCCTTTAAAATTGGCTAGAGCCACCCAGAGTCCTACTATAAATAGGAAGAGGAATAAAAGTTTCTTCATGGCTATTACTTTTTCTTCTTGGGACTGATGATTTTAAGGATAGCGTAAAAGATTGACAAATTCAGAGTTTTTACCGATGAGTTTGGCTTCTCTTCTGAGAGTTTTCGGTAATGACTATCAATTTAACAAAAATGTCAAAAGAAGTCCCTACCTAAAAATTCTATCAGAAGCTCCCATATTTTAGGTAGGGATGAATTTTGACCAGCATATTGACGTGCGACAGCACATCCTCTTGTTATAACTTAGACTACCATCTTGTTATTCTTATGGTAGAATCAATCTATGACTCTAACACTAAACTACACATACAGGATCTATCCTGACAATAAACAAGAGGCAATGTTGTCTGAATGGCTAGAAATTTGTCGCCGTTCATACAACTATGCTTTGCGTGAGTTGAAGGATTGGATCTCTAGTCGTAAGTGCCTAGTAGATAGATGTAGTTTGGAGTCAGAATATATCATGGCGGCAAGTTATCCTTTCCCAAGTTATCATCAGCAACAAAACCAATTACCAAAAGCTAAAAAAGTATATCCTGAGTTAGCTAAAGTCCCAAGCCAAGTCTTGCAAACTAACGTTAGAAGACTTCACGATGCTTGGGACTTTTTTCGTAATCGAGGGTTCGGCTTTCCTCGGTTCAAGAAATACGGACAGATGAAGTCTTTGCTTTTTCCTCAGTTCAAAAGCAATCCATAAATTTAACCGAACAAGAATGGGAGGAGTTCTACGACGCTAGACCCAAGATCATGGATCAACATGAGTTGCAGGAAAAAGCCGGGTCTATAGAGGCTTTAGAGAAGGCGGAAAACATAGTCTATTATCGTATATTTACACTAATCACTGATTTGGATGGTCTGTATGAAAATGCTCTACTAAAAAATAAGAATAAACCATGGCCAACAATACAGGAAGTAACTCTGTTGATGCAACTTGCCTCCTATGTAGCGCGATGGCTTAACAAAATGTATGAAGATCCTCAAGCAGTTGAGGACTCTGAAGAGATTGACGAGCAGGAGAAAAAAGAGCAGGAGAAAAAAGAGCAGGAAATTAAAGCAGAATTATCTAAACGTGAACGTTTTAAAAACAAAACGAAGCAGGAGATATATAAAATGAAGGAAAAATATAAACGTTTCATGGCAAAATCAGACAGAAGAAAAACACTTAAACTTTTACAAGGAGAAATAGGAACGAGATTAGGAGAAATAGGTAACGAGCAATTAGAAAAAAAAGAAAATGATCGGGTATTGGATTCTAACCTAATCGAGCTTTTCGTTACAGAGGGTAATTACGTTCAATCACCCACGATTCTTTTCACCCATGTAATGACGAGATTGCTAACATTGTACAAACCAGAGTCGATTACAGGAGAGAAATTTTCCAAGGAAATGTTCAATTACCTGATAGCTGATAATGATGTTATTGGTTCAACAAGTGTCGCTATTCAAGCTTCAGGAAGAAGTTTTGGGATCAAGGTAGGTGGTAATTTGGGGGCATTTACCTTCCCTTGTTTCAAAATAAAGGTTGAGGTAGCTTCAACTGCTAAAACCACCAGAAACCGTCTAATTGTATCAGAATGTCAAGCATTACTGCCAAAAACTCGAGAAGAACCTCTACGATATGCTCTCAGGTGATTTCCAAGAAAAAGTTTCCCACCCATTCTCAGAATCTGTTTGTAGAACATCTCAAATAAGCGAAAAGGGAAAAATAAAAAGTTGTTCGCGGATACTTTCCGCGAACAAAAACCTCCCTATCTAAAAGAAAGAAATACGCTAACTTTTAAATTAGCTTTGACTATTTCTAAAAAGGAAATTCACTTAATTTTACACTCTTATTAACTTTTTAGACTAACTGGGTCTAATCAAAATATCCCATTTAGGTAAGTGAGGATTACGTTCTAAACGTTTCTCAATTTCCTTCATCTCTTTTTTCGTTAAAGAAATGCCTTTTTGATAAACTTTTTTACTTAACTTAACTATCGGATTTAAGCCTTTCCATGTCATAGTTTTTACCCAAGCTAACATCGTTTGAGCATTTCTCAGAAGTGTTCCGTTCCAATGCCTCTCTAAAATTCCCCAACATCTTTCTATGGGATTATATTTACTGTGATAAGGAGGAAAATATAGTAATTGAATAGATTTCTTAGTTTGGTCGGTAAACTCTACCATTCTCTTCAAAAATTGCCTTCTTATTCCACTATTTTCTGCTCCATTATCAACTTTAATTTGGATGTTCTCTAGTTGCTGCTTTTCAGTTATACTCAGACTTGTCCACCATTGCTCCAAGTTATCTACCATGAAATCACTCGTTTTATAAGCACTTCCAAAAGTTACATAAAGTTGCCCTGTATCTTCATCTACAATCCCACAAGGAACGTATTTTTCTTTAGTTCCCATATCATGATCTTGAGCTTGATTATAACCTCTGGTTTGTCCGCCACGTGAATATTCTCCTATTTCCACAGTTGCTTTACAATCCATACTTAAACGTTTCACAGAATGGTCTTTTTTTCTATCTTTTTTCTCTATATTCTCGAAGATAGCGTCCGTCTCCGAGATTTTTTTTTAGGTTTAGCTTTTACCACTTTTCTTAATCGATAGCCCAAACGATTTAAAATATCTGCCATTGTCGAAGCAGCAGTAACCTCCTCTCCATTATATCCTAGATTTCTTAATTGTTTAATGGCTTCAGCCGCCGTTAATCTTGTATAGGCAATGGGGTTATTAAATGTGGGGTTTTGTTGTGCGTGAGCTTCGGCTATTTCTTTCAATGATTGGGCAACTATTGGGTATCTTTCCTCCCATTTTTTACATCCACTATTGACTGATTGTAATCCTAAACACACTATCCCAGTTCGTTTTTCATGTAATCCAAGTTGAACATTTTTTCTCCCCCAACCAAACACGATTTCGGTTTGTCTGGCACTTCCTCCACAATACTTGAGACACATTTCAGCTTGAAATGAACGACGCTCTGCTCCCGTCATTTTTGAGGCTGCTAAACGTAAATCATCGACCATCGACGGGGTTAAGGGATTATTTGTCTGTTTTAGCTTCAATTTACTCTCTCTAATCTTTTTACCTCTTCATTTTAATCTATTTCTTCTGTTTTTTCAGACAAGCCAATTATGAAATTTTAAAGTTGTGTACCAAGATCCGCTAACTCTCTGTTCCTTTTATTTCTTGAAAGCCTTTAGTCCAAGCGATTACCCCCTATGGGAAAAGCTTTCTCGGAAATCACCTCATGAATATGAATGGGCGTTCCGTAGAAGCTACTTTAGATGCAAGTTTGACGGCGGAATTCGCAGCTGGTGTAACTTCGTTAATTGAAGATTGCACAATTGATTCGCTGGAACTCAATACATACAATTTGTTGCCCGAGTTGAAAGTTTCTGCCAGTGTTGGAATGAAGCTAAAAGGGATTATGCTTCAAGTTACAGATCCCAATCCATTTCACTTCAATGATTCAGATGAAGCAGTCGACACGATTTTTGAATTAGTTACGAGTTCTAACAAAAAAGTCAGTCTCCGTAAAGCTAAACCAGAAATCTGTTTATGGCTCTATTCAGCTCTCTATAACCTAGGTGCTGGGGTTGTTGCCGAAGCCTCTGGTGGCTCAATAGCACTTAAGTCCAAGGGGGAAGTAGGGATGTGGGGTGGTGTTACTCACTATACTTATCAAACCCTATTCTCTGATCGGCAGATTTTCAAAACACAAACAACAAGTATGTATTTCCAACAGGTTTATGGACTTGCTCAAGCTTCAGCCGGTACTTCTTCTACAGAAAAAGAGAAGAAAAAGCAATACGAGTGGGTTAACTCTCTGTTTTATGAATCTGTATTTATGTATTGGCAAGACCCCGAGAAAGCAAAACCAACCTCATCACAATTAGTCGCCTCAAAAGCGTCAGGTTATTCTAGAGGTCATACCATACTGATGGATAGTATCGATCTTTTCTATAAAGATAATACTAATAACAAGAGAATAGTAGCTTTATCTAAAAAGCTAGGGATTAATTCCAGTATTATCGAAAAATTCTTAAAAGATAATCAGTCACTTTTATCTGATATCTGGAAGGTTCAAAATAAACCAGATGCAGTTTTCTTGGAAGCGACTTTTATTCCACAACAAGACTCTGACAAATCTATGGAGATTACCTTAGTCAAGAAAGAAGGTCACCCTTTTGCGCCGGACGAAAACAGTTTTAAAAAGTTTAAAAAAGTTTTTGTGCCTGACACAAAATCCCCTGTCAGTGGAGTCCTTCAATCCTTGCGTCTTCGCACAATGATTAAGGGATCCGAGACTCTTACTCAGAACAAGTTTAAATTCTGTTTGAACGTCGGAGATCAAGCTCAACTAGGATTTAATCTAGGCCGTATTGAGGATGGTGGCAGCATTAAATTGACAGACCTTATAATTCAATGGTACGACAAATCAGGTAAGGTAGTTAAAGAAGAGCCGAAAGCCTATGTTCGCACCTCATTTTTGTTTATGTAGGTCAATAATTCTTCTTTTTATCCATCCATAATCTTTTATTTGGAAGGTGGGCAATGCCCACCCTACAGTAATCTGATAATATTTTTGTGTACTTCCATAAAGTAAAAATAAGGAATACAACAATTAAATATTTTGGTTAAAAATAATGGTATATATAGTTAGAGGTAATTGTTAAAATGGACATGATCACTTATTTGATGATGGCTCGAAAAAAAGAGTCTAAAAATCAAGAAAAATCAAGCACAACTCAAGACAAGTTAATGACAGTTAAGCCAGCTTCAATCACTGAGCAAGATGAGTTAATGACCATTGAAGCTGAGTTAATTACCAATGAAGATGAGTTGATAGGGATTGAACCAGAATCAAGAACAACTCCCAAAGAGTTAGCAATGATTCCACCTAAATCAACCCTAATCCGTAAAGAGTTAGTCATGACTCGTCCCATATCAAAAACCAGCCAACAGGAGTTAATTAAAATGAACGAACAATCAGGCATAATGACCAGTAAGGAATTGCAAGACAAAGCAGGAACTGTCGGCTATAAAGACCGATTAACCAAAACAACTTATGCAAAAATTGTAGAAAGGTTAGAACAATATGAAGCAATACAAAACAGTGATGCTGTCACAGTAATTGTAAGCTTAATGAGGGTGATTGATAAAATTAGTACATGGCTGAACCTCAATGATAATAATCCTAAGAAAGAACAAAGAAAAAAAGTTCTCAAAGAATTACAGAAACAAATTGCTGATTATTTACCCACATTAGTGACCACAGAAGAGG
>Ga0064014_10037_pt1 | contig 72527 bp, 59 predicted proteins | sample CrowatWCoCulture_2_FD_61584 | JGI IMG/M metagenome (GOLD analysis project Ga0064014, IMG submission 61584) | Marine cyanobacteria communities from the University of California, Santa Cruz, USA, analyzing cyanobacterial DNA methylation -... | ecosystem: Host-associated > Microbial > Bacteria >...
ACAATCCTTTTTTTTACTTCTTTATCACTATTGTCTATTTCTCTTTTTACTATTTTTTTATTGATTTTGTTTATCAATTCTCCATCAATTCTTTTCCTAAAATAAACTAGCATTGAAGATTCCAGTGGTGGCTCTTGTTGATAACAATTTAAACCTATAAAGTATTGTAGATAGGGATTTTCTCTAATCTGTTCTATAGTTTCTCTATCACTTGTTCCTAATTTTTCCTTAATAATTAATGTCCCTAATGCCATTCTAAATAGTTTGGCTGGCGCACCTTTTTCTGCTGAAAAAAGTTTAGCATATTCTTCCTCAAAATCATCCCAAGGTATCAACTCTGCCATGATTACCCAACGATTATTGGGGGACAATTTGCCCTCGAAAGGTAATTCAAATTTTTCTGGGGGCGGTAAAGGTTGCTCCTCTTTTCGATACATTTGTTCTTGACCAACAACTGGGAGGTGTTTCTACCAATTATAGCGGTTTGTAGCCGACAAAGCTGATCTTTTTTTCGATCGCGAATATGGGTGTAACCTTTTAAAGAATAGGGTTTTGCTTTTATTCAGCAAACCCTATTTAGGTTACAGAGTTTCTTATTTTAATGGAGTCATTACTTTAGTTTACCCTAATTTAGTTATTGAAGTTATATTTTCTAGTGGCAGCATCGATGATCTCGAAAAATATCAAGCGATAGGGGTTAAAAAAGTTTGGTTTTGGAAAAATAATAAAATAACTTTTTATGAGTTACAAAGCGAAGGATATACAGAAATTACTCATAGTAAATATTTATCTAATTTGACATATGAACTACTAGAAAAGTTTGTTAATAAAGGACTTACTAAAAGTCCTCTCATTATTGAAGGATGATTTCTAGAATAAATAGTTTAATTTTAAGAAAAAATGCTTTAGATTATTCTGTATTTATGGTAATAAGAAAACTTTATATTTCGTAGGGTGGGTTAGGTGCGAGGTTGGTTTTGATAAAAAAATCATAATTTTTTATCCGCACCGTAACCCACCATTTTAAATATACCAATCATTTATCAGTTGTGAGAATTAATGTTGAAACTTATCCCCCCTAACCCCCCTTTGTAAGGGGGGAACTAAAGGGGGGATCTCATCAATCATTGCTGACTGCTATACCAATCATTTAAGAGATCACAGCTAAACCGTCAGAAAAGTTACGTGCATCATCAAACTTAGCTTCAATTAATATTTTTTCTTTTTTATCAATATATCCATACTTATCATTAACAAGAATGATAGCTAAATCATCTGAAAATCTTTTTATTTTATCAAAATTAGGTTGAATAACTATGTTTCCATATTTATCAATATAGCCATATTTTTCATTTATTTCTACTTTTGCTAACCCATCAATTTTACTTAGGGCAATAGGTTAAAATATTATAAAATATTAACTTCTTGAAAAATAGGTCTTTAAAATAAATGCGATCGCCGCAACTTTGGCAAGTTAGTCTGATTCTAACTATTGGTATTTTATCGGTTTCCTCCACAGCAATTTTTATCCGTCTTGCTTTACAAGCTTCGGAAAAATTAGGATTAGAGTTTAGTCTTTTTTTAGCAGCTTCTCGTCTAATCATTGCCTCTTTAGTCTTACTTCCAGCTTGGCAGAAAGTAGTTACCAATAAAGTGACTATTAAAGCCTATTATTATGCTATTGCTGCCGGGTTTTCTTTATCATTGCATTTTGTTTGTTGGATTACTTCTTTATCGTTTACTTCTATTACTGCCTCCACAACCTTAGTGACAACAAATCCGATTTGGGTAGCTATTTTATCCTGGTTTTGGTTGAAAGAAAAACCCAAAAAACTAACAATTTTAGGAATCATTATTGCCTTAGTTGGTGGTATTTTAATCGCTTGGGGTGGTAGTGATAGTAATAACTCGTATAGTAGCCCGATGTTAGGAAATACCTTAGCCTTGATGGGAGCTTTTTTTGTCAGTTTCTATTTAATTTTTGGCAAAATTGCACAACAACAGGGCTTAAAAATTAGTAGTTATAGTGTCATTGTATATACAACGGCTGCTATGCTTCTTTTTCCCTTACCGTTTATCTTTGGTGATGGTTATACCAATTATCCTAATTCTGTCTATTTATATGTTATTTTAATGGCTATTTTTTCACAATTAATTGGTCATACTAGCATTAATTGGTCAGTGCGTTGGTTATCTCCTACTTTAGTCACTTTAGCTATTCTATTTGAACCCATTGGTGCTAGTTTTTTGGGCTTTGTTCTCTTCCAGGAAATTCCCTCTATTTTAGTGTTAATAGGGGCAGTTATCATTTTAATTGGTGTTATTATTGCTGTCATTAGTTCTCAAGTTCAATCTTGATCGAAGCTTCTACCTTTCAACTCCTGCCTACTTTTAAAACTCCCCACGAAGGGGCTAAAAACAGTCTAATTTTCCGTTGCCACTTCTGGCAAAGTTTGAGCAGGTAAGAGAGTAACACTTTTTTGAACTTGTGCCATTAACCAACCTTGAAAAAGTTCGTTAAGTAATCTTTGTCTGGTGTTGTCATCCAACTGTGCCGACATATATTTCTCTAGGCGTAAAATAATCCACCAATCTCCTATTGGAGTAGGTGGGGAAAGTTGTCCGGGGCGACTGGCTGCTAAAATTTGTGCTATTTTGGGGTGAGGTGTATTGAGTTCCACCGGACCTAATAAGCCTCCCGTTTGGGCTTCAGAACCTTGGGAGTATTGTCTGGCTAACTCGCTAAAGGTATTTTCTCGTAACTGCTCACCGCAACAAAAAAGTCTTATTGAAAAGCACTACAAACAACATCAGTTGAGTCAACAAAAATATAAGCCCTGTGATTTAGCGTAAAATTTAAGCTAATTTATTACGGCTATTTTAATGACTAACATTCCCAGAATCAAGTCTTTTAAAAACCTCAAATAAAAACAACAATATGAGAAAAAAAAGAATAGTAATATAGTTTTTTGTTAGCGGAGATTATCCGCTAACCCTGTTTATTTTTGTGCAGAGAGATAGGGCGATCAAGAAAAATCTATCCCCCATCGGCTCCGGAGCCTTTTACATCTCTAATCCTGGGGGACTCCGACCAGCTAATGACAATAATTCGCATAATTGGACAATGGCATTTTGCCCCTGTAATCTCATGGTCTCTAAAAAACTGAACATTTGGGTGACTAACTCTGCACCCCAGTCGCTTCTTGCTCCCCCACTTACTTTGCGGTGAATGACAATGGGACGTAAAGCTCTCTCAGCATCATTATTATCTGGTTTGACTTCAGGATAAGTTAGAAAGGTGAACCACTCTTCCCAATGACGTTTGAGACGGTTAATCAATCTTTGTGCATCATAAGGCCATCCTTTTTTGGGAGTTGCTTTAAAAATCTTTTGCAGTGAGTTCTCGACTTCTGTTCTTTTGGAGCCTAAGTCTTCAAGGGTTAAATTTCGACCATGATAATGACGATAATGGATACGGGCGGTTGCTAAAACTTGCTGTACATCGGCAGCAAATTCTCGATTCGCTTGAAAACGACTGGTTTTAAGGGACTCTAACTCTCGTTCTAAATTTGCCAGACATTTCTGTTTGGCCATCGCACTTTGTCTAAAGTAGGCACTATAGCAGTCACTGGTGAGGATGCCCTTAAAATCTGCTCCTAACAATTTCTCGACTTCTGCGGAGCTTCTAGTGGGAGCCAACATCAACACACAGACCTCATTTGATGTGGCTACCCAAACCCAATACTTGATGCCATCGATGCAATAACTGGTTTCGTCAACACATCGGATTCCTGGCTGCTGGATGTACTTTAACCACTGTTGGGTCAAGGGTTCTAAACTTTCTTGAAACCATTTGTGCATTTTGGCAAGGCTCCCTTGAGAAATGGGAATGCCAAAGACATACTCTATAAAATGTTCCTGTTTACGCCATGTAAGATTACCCCCATAGCCAAGCCAGCCCACGATGCTACTTAATCGCGCCCCATAACTGAATCCTTCTTTAACTCCCAATGGAACAGGACTGTAATCTGACCATCCACAACTAGGACATTTATAGAATCCGCGACGATATTCCCTGATTTCTATGGGTTGGTCTACTACTTCAGCCACTTGCTGGACTTTTTCGGGAACTACTTCATCTCGTTCCACTGAACCCCCACAAACAGGACAGTTTTCTAGTTCTAAAGGGACTATCTTATCGGGCTGACCAAAACCATTACGGGTCTTCCCTGGGTGGTCATATTTTGGTCCGCGTTTAAATCCTTTTTTGCGTTTCTTTTTGTCAGAAGGCTTTTTTAGTTGGTCTGATGATGGGGGGACTGAACTGTTTTTTGAGTTACGGTTTTTTAGCTTATCTCTCTCTTCTTTCAATTTTTCAATTTCTTGCTGTTGTGTAGAGATTTGTTGTTGTTGCTGGTCAATCAATCTTTGTTGAAGAGATAACTGTTGTTGTGCCTTGACTAGCCACTCAATCATGAAGACATTGTTCGCCAACTGTTCATCTGCGATAGCTCTAACTAGCTTTGAATCAATGGTAGCATTTGTGGTCATAACCCCCACTATACATAAAAATCCCCGATTTTACCTTTATGTTGTCAAGACAGATTCTTTATTGCGGTGAGCAATTACATTTTCTCCTTCTTGAATACGAAAGTAAAGTTCTTGAGCGACTCCTGGATCTTTGCTGCGAATTAAGGAATAAACCACCCGATCTAATTGTCCCTTACATTTGACAAAACCCGATCTAATTGTCCCTTACATTTGACAAAATAGGGGTCTAACTTATCGGCCCAGGTAAGCTGCTTAAATTTTTCTATTTTTAAGTCTCTAACCGTTAATTTTTCTAATTGTTCTGGAGTCATGCCATGATGATCTAACCACACTTTTAGCTGGTTTTCATCTGCTATTTGCTGTTTCTGATAGAACCTTTGTTTAGCGACAGTGCTTTCTTCGGGGGTACAGGTAATAGAAGCGATCGCTTGATCGATGATAATTTTTTTAGCTAGTTGTGGCAGTAAGCGATATTGGGCAAGTAGAGGATACAGTTCCACCGAGGAAATATCTTGCTCGCCAATTTTTAACACAATGTCCATGTTCTCAATTTTCCTGTTGGCAATACTCATTGTATGTTATTTTTCCGGGTAATTTCTTTGTTCTCTAATTTATTTCGTCTTGATCTTCTAAGGAATGATTGGTCACTTGCTTGCTTTGTCGTTTTTCTCGGAAACTATTGAGGGCTAAAATTACTAAAGTTATAACAGTAAGAGGAATAACAAAGACCATGACGCTGATAAATAGGGTTAGTCCATGGTGATTCGTTGCATACAAAATGAGATAGGTGGTGTAGGCGATATAATAACTCAAAAATAAGCAGCCTTCCCAACGGGCGATCACATTCCCTGTAAAGAAAATGGGTAAACAAGCAATGGCAATGGCTACCATTACTGGTAAATCAAAGTAAAGTGCTGCATCAGATACGGGAACCCCAACAGGTGAAACAATAGCACAAACGGCCAACACGGTTAAAATATTAAAAATGTTACTCCCTACTACATTTCCCACTGCAATATCTCTTTCTCCTTTTAGGGCAGCGACAACGGATGTAGCTAGTTCTGGCAGGGAGGTTCCGGCGGCCACAATGGTTAAACCAATAATTAAATCACTGACCCCTATTTGACGGGCAATATCTGTGGCGCTTTCCACTAACCATTGAGATCCCAAGACTAAACAGCCAACCCCTAATAAGATAAAGGCAATGTTTTGAGTCCATTGTCCTAAAGATAAAGGACTTTTATCCCCGTACTCTGCTTCGTAGTCTGAGTCTGGATCATCTGGTTGTTTTGACCCCTGATAAATTAAAAATACTGTATAGATGATACCTCCAAGCAAAAGAATAATACCATCTGAGCGATTAATGGTACGATCCAGTCCGAATAAGAGGGTTAAACAGGATACCCCAATCATAATCGGTACATCTAAACGAATTAGCTGTTGCGCTACCATCAAGGGGATAGCTAGGGATGATAAGCCCAAAATAACTAGAACATTAAAAATATTACTGCCAATTACATTCCCTAATGCTAACTCTGCTTGATTGGCTAAACTGGATTGAATGGCTACTGCCATCTCAGGGGAACTGGTTCCGTAGGAAACAATGGTTAAACCAATAACTAAAGGGGAAATTCCTAAACTGCCCGCTAAACGGGATGCCCCTCTAACTAAAATTTCCGCCCCAACCACTAATAATACCAGTCCTGCTAGGAGTAACCCAAATACTAAGATATAATTCATTCAAATTTGTGATTATTTATGAGGATCGACAGGTTAAAAAATATTACAACCACCAGAACAAGGTTAAAAAAATTTTAACCTCGAGTTGGTAGATATATAAGTCACGATATAGTTTAACTATCATACTATACTTAGTCCCTATTGTTGAGCATAGATGGTTTTCAGTTTTTTAAGTAATTTATTTAGGGACTTCATTTGTTTGGTTCTTTGATAGATATAGTGAAATCATAATAGTTTTCAAAACAATGAATATTTTGTTGAACAATTGTGCCGTTATAATTTCGGGTAATTCTTGGCAACCTGGAATTGGTGATCCAACAATTCTAGGTTGATTAACTGTTTTTTCCTATTTTTTGACAGCTTTTTGTTATTTTAAATGTGGACATAAAAATAGAAGAGATAGTTGGATTTGGTGGGTAACGGGCTTATTTTTATTGCTTTTGGGAATTAACAAACAATTAGATTTGCAATCTTTGTTTACTGTAATAGCTAAAAATATAGCCATAGAACAAAATTGGTATGAGCAGCGTCGTTCGGTTCAAAAAAATTTTATTATTGGATTAATCACTATTGTTTTTGCCAGTTTCATGTTTTTTATTCAAGGCATGGGAAGAAAAGTAAAACAATTTATCTTACCTCTATTTGGTGTAGTTTTTCTCTTGACTTTTATCATTATTCGTGCGGCATCTTTCCATCATGTTGATCAATTATTAGGTTGGCAATTAGCAGGATTTCGTCTTAATTGGTTATTAGAACTAGGGGGAATTAGTTGTGTGGCGATCGCCGCGATCAAACAAATATGTAAAACGAGAAGATAATGTCTTGCTTGAAATATGCCAGTAATATGGTGTAGTATAGAAAGAGATGAGTTCAAAGGAGTAACTATAGCAGTTCCCATACTTGTGAGGTACACAGTTTTCTAGTTTTAGGAGTTCGGAGTTCGGAGTTCGGAGTTCGGAGTTCGGAGGCGGGATATTAGGTGTACCTCACTCGTTGCGAGAAACGCTATATAAAAAAAGAAATTAGGAAAACAGGAAACAACCCTTGATTATAAGCAGTAAAATGGAAGAGTGAATGATTTTTTATCCCCTTTAACATCTCTGAGGGCAGGAGAATGGTTCAAACTCATTTGTGGCGCAAGTTTTCAAGACTTGCCGGCCATCCGTAGCCTGTCCTTGATTTATGCTCTAGTCGGTGCTAACTGTATCGATGTTGCTGCTGATCCGGCGGTTATAAAAGCTGCCAGGGAAGGCATAAACCTAGCAATGGAATGGGCAGAAATCGTCAGAAATAAAGGGTATCCCCAGATAAATAAACCCTGGTTAATGGTTAGTTTAAACGATGGAGAAGATCCCCACTTTCGTAAAGCCTATTTTGACGAAAGATTATGTCCATCAGATTGCTTACGCCCTTGTGAGTCAATCTGTCCAGCACAAGCGATCCTCCCATCGGGAATTATAGAACAGCGATGTTACGGATGTGGTCGTTGTTTGCCTGTGTGTCCCCTAAATTTAATCGAAACGCGATCGCAAACTATTACACCAGAAACAATTTTACAGTTACTGAAAAGTAATGGAGTCGATGCGATCGAAATTCATACCCAAGTAGGAAGAGAACAAAAATTTAAGGAACTGTGGCAACAATTATCTCCAGGGATCAAACAACTAAAATTGCTGGCCATTAGCTGTCCCGACGGCAAAGGATTAATTGACTATTTACAGACACTTTATGAGATTATTTCCCCCCTACCCTGTGAATTAATCTGGCAAACCGATGGTCGTCCCATGAGTGGAGACATTGGCAAAGGAACCACCCATGCAGCCATTCGACTTGGCAAAAAAGTTTTAGCATCTGGTTTACCAGGATGGGTACAACTAGCAGGGGGAACCAATGACCATACCCTACCCAGATTAAAAGAATTGGGATTATTACGATCTTCATCATCCAGCAAACCCACCATAGCAGGGATCGCTTACGGCAGTTATGCCCGCACTTTAATATCTCCTTTTTTAAACACCATGGAAACACAATTAATATCATCAAAAATAACCGATTTTCCCCAACCATTCTGGCAAGCCTTAGATACTGCTTATTCTTTGGTTTCACCTTTGAAGGGGAGGTAAAGTCAGTTATCAGTTATCAGTTATCAGTTGTTTAATCTCCCAGTAACTATCTTGACGAAGCTTGCTAAATTATGTTAGATCCCAAAATAAATAAACTTTTAAATCCATCAGCCATAACAGTGCCATCTATACCCGAAACAGTTTTATCTCAACGGATGCAGATTACCGATGATCTGAGTCAACTGCTCGATATTTTACCCTCAAGCATTTCTCATTGTCTCAAGGAGCATCCTAACTGCGATCGCTTAGTGGAAGTCGTGATGGACTTAGGACGAGTTCCAGAAGCTCGTTTTCCTGGGGAGTCTATCTACTTAGGAGACGTTCCTGTGTCTGCTGCTGATTTAGAATACAGTATTCAACGAGTAGGAATCTTTAGCGGTGATAACCGAGCAGGGATAGAACGCACCCTACATCGAATCAGCGCCATGCGTAACCGTGGTGGAGACATTATCGGTTTAACCTGTCGTGTGGGAAGGGCTGTTTTTGGCACCATTTCCATGATTCGGGACTTAGTGGAAACAGGACAATCTTTGCTACTATTAGGTCGCCCTGGAGTGGGCAAAACCACGGCATTACGAGAAATTGCCAGGGTTTTAGCCGATGACTTTGATAAACGAGTGGTTATTATCGATACCTCCAATGAAATTGCTGGAGATGGGGATATTCCTCATCCTGCTATTGGCCGGGCCAGACGGATGCAGGTGGCAACCCCTGAATTACAGCATAAGATCATGATCGAGGCCGTAGAAAACCATATGCCCGAAGTGATCGTTATCGATGAAATTGGCACGGAATTAGAAGCTTTAGCTGCTCGAACCATTGCTGAGCGAGGGGTTCAGTTAGTTGGGACTGCTCACGGTAACCAGATCGAAAATTTGCTGAAAAATCCCACTCTTTCCGACCTCATTGGCGGTATTCAAGCGGTAACTTTGGGGGATGATGAGGCCAGACGTAGAGGGTCCCAGAAAACGGTTTTAGAACGGAAAGCTCCCCCTACCTTTGAAATTGCTATTGAAATGCTAGAGAGGCAAAAATGGGTGATTCATGAGGATGTGGCCAACACTATCGATATTTTGTTGCGCAGTGGACACCCCAACCCCCAAGTAAGAACAGTTGATGAAAAAGGGGAAGTACAAATTACCCAGGAAGAACCTGATATCACCCCTAAACCTGCCAGTTTTGGGCGTAACTCAGGGGGAATCGTACAGCAACCCAAGGGTTGGCGTGCATCGGGTAAAATGACCCCTGTAACTCCTTTTGCAGGTAAAAGAGGGAGCAATTTAAGTTCGGCCTCGGAATTCGATCGCCTTTTAGATGCTTCTTGGACTCAACCGGAACCTAAAGGGGATAAAATCAGGGTTCCTGGTCCCAATGGTGAGGATTTTCCTGTTTATATCTATCCTTATGGTATTGGGCGATCGCAATTAGAACAGGTGATCGAAGTTTTAAATTTACCCATTGTTTTGACCAAAGACTTAGATAATGCAGATGTGGTGGTGGCGTTGCGTTCCCATCTCAAAAATCAGTCTAAGTTGCGTCAAGTGGCGAAAATGCGTCAAGTACCGATTCATGGGGTAAAATCTAACACCATTCCCCAAATTACTCGAACCTTGCAACGATTATTGGGTATGGATGAGGCTAAAACCCCTGAAACAGCAGATTTACGGCTGTTTACCCGTGGGGGTAATGATGATGAGTTGGAGGCGTTAGAGGAGGCAAGACTGGCGGTAGAACAGATTGTATTACCCAAAGGTCAACCCGTGGAATTATTACCGCGATCGCCTAAAGTAAGGAAAATGCAGCACGAATTAGTGGAACATTATCGTCTACAATCTGATAGTTTTGGGGAGGAACCTAACCGTAGATTACGCATTTATCCTGCTTAATAATAACTACAAAATATTGTAGGGTGGGCATTGCCCACCCTACTTTAGGCTATGATTTAGAAGATAAACTCTCATATTCTACCCCCCACCAATTTTTTCAAGTAAATAATTAGGGTTTGCTGAATAAAAGCAAAACCCTATTCTTTAAAAGGTTACACCCATATTCGCGATCGCAAAAAAGATCAGCTTTGTCGGCTACAAACCGCTATAATTGGTAGAAACACCTCCCAGTTGTTGGTCAAGAACAAATGTATCGAAAAGAGGAGCAACCTTTACCGCCCCCAGAAAAATTTGAATTACCTTTCGAGGGCAAATTGTCCCCCAATAATCGTTGGGTAATCATGGCAGAGTTGATACCTTGGGATGATTTTGAGGAAGAATATGCTAAACTTTTTTCAGCAGAAAAAGGTGCGCCAGCCAAACTATTTAGAATGGCATTAGGGACATTAATTATTAAGGAAAAATTAGGAACAAGTGATAGAGAAACTATAGAACAGATTAGAGAAAATCCCTATCTACAATACTTTATAGGTTTAAATTGTTATCAACAAGAGCCACCACTGGAATCTTCAATGCTAGTTCATTTTAGGAAAAGAATTGATGGAGAATTGATAAACAAAATCAATAAAAAAATAGTAAAAAGAGAAATAGACAAGAGTGATAAAGAAGTAAAAAAAAGGATTGTCTCCAAGAAAAAGGAGAAAAAATAAAAAATAAAGGTAAACTAATTTTAGATGCGACTTGTGCGCCAGCAGACATCAAATACCCAACGGATTTAGGCATATTAAATCAAGCCAGAATTGAGACAGAAAGAATAATAGATAATCTTTATAAACCATTAAGAGTAAAATTGAGAAAAAAGCCGAGAACTTCTAGAAAAATTACTAGAAAGGAATACTTAAAAGTAGCTAAAAAACGAAAAGTATCTTATCAAGAAAGAAGAAAAGCTATCGGGAAACAGTTAAAATACCTTAAGAAAAATTTAGGAAATATAGAAGACTTAATTCAAGCTGGGGCTTCCCTGGAAAATCTGAGTAAAAGACAGAAAAATTGTCTAGAGACTATCAAAAAAGTTTATGAATAACAACAGTCAATGTGGGAGAATAAGACCCAGAGTGTTCCTCAAAGAATTGTAAGTTTAACTCAACCGCATATTCGTCCAATAGTGAGGGGAAAAGCAGGGAAACCAATAGAGTTTGGAGCTAAACTCTCAGTAAGCTGTGTAGATAACTATGTGTTTCTATACAAAATAAGTTGGGGAAAACTTCAATGAATCTTGTCATTTAAAAGAACAAGTAGAAAAGTATAAAGAAACGTTTGGCTATTATCCCGAATCCGTCCATGTAGATAAAATTTATCGAACTAGGGAAAACAGAAATTGGTGTAAGGAAAGAGGGATAAGAATCAGTGGTCCGAAGTTAGGAAGACCTCCGAAAAATGTCAGTGAAGAAGAAAAGAAACAAGCCCACTTCGATGAATGCTTCCGTAATGCTATTGAGGGAAAGTTTGGACAAGCTAAACGAAGATTTAGCCTAAATCTCGTGATGACAAAACTCCCTGAAACCTCCATTACATCTATTGCTATTACATTTTTAGTTGTCAATCTTTCTAAACTTCTGAGGCAGTTTTTGTCGCTTTTTTTGTCCTTATTTACTAATAGTAGAACAGAGGAACTCATCAAACCGCCTTTCATTAATTTTGATTATACTTTAAACAATTTTTATGTACTAAAAATTATTGATTTGTCAGAAAATTCTTGGTCAAAAGTGGCATAAATTTTGGAGAAACTTTTTCAGCAAACCCTACGTAAATGTATAGATAGTAGGGTGGGCAAAGGGTAAAGCTCAAAAACTTCACAGAATGATTGAATCTTTTGCCCACCTTAACGTTTATTTGTGTCCAGGGAGTTAATTTTTAAAGACTAATAACACCCCAGGCGGCTAAGGCGACAGCAATGACACCAATGGTTAATAACCCTGCCCCGGTAAGAGTAATGATTTTACCTGTCAAACGAACCCATGCTGGATAAGGGGGCTGCTGCCATGCCCAGCGATAAGCAGGTTGGAGAGGAGGGAAATAGCCCATTTCCTCTAATTTGGCACGGTAATCTGCTCCGTATCGAGGCATACGGGCAAAGGGTAACTCCCCTTGAGATTGGCTGGGCAAGATTCGCCTACGTTGATAGGGAACAGTATCATAAGCAAAGTTATTGAGATACTCTTCACTGTTCAGCAGATCGTCAACAAATCCTCCTAATCCTTTAGTTGCTATTACAATAGACCAAGCCATTTTTTCTTGGTCGCTGTAAACATTCCTTCCTAAAACCCGTTGTACACACATCTCCACGAACCGATAATTACTGTTCGGTTGATAATTGCGGGTAACAAAAGGGTCAGAAAGTAATAGCCCACGAATAAAATCTCGTACCGTAATTTGGCCATATCTTAGTTGAGATTCTAAGTTTTTTTGGCGGTTATACTCTAGCAGTTGTTGTTCATTAAAAATCTGTCGGTAAGCTGCTTGGATTAAATTATCTAGATCAACAGGTGAAAGAATATTCTCTGTGTTATAAATTCTTGGTTGTTCGTCACCAAAGATTTCATAGCCAGGGACGCGCTGGTTTTGACTGGTGGGGGAATAGCTGAGTAAGGGAATTGTCATTTGAGGTAAGTGTATTGGATATAAGATCGGCATTTTGAGATAACAAAAAATACCTGCGTTAATAGTTTTGATAAAGCCAAAACTATTCCTAACGTAAGTCTTTCAAGTAGAATCTAAAACTTGATCCTTTTTAGCTGTTAACTCAATTTTTATCAGTCTTAAGCTTAGGCTATGAAGGCCATATTGAGTCTAGCTAGGTAAAAAAAACTTAATATTTTTTAGTTTTTCTTAAACTTTAATATTTAACTTCTACTGGACTTTTTCTGATACCAATTTCTGTTAGTTTGGTTACACATTAATGTAGGGGTCAAAGGCGGTTGACCCCTACAATATAAACTTAATATATATTGTAGGTGGGCAAATTCTAAAACTCAACAATTTCACACAACTGTTAAATATTTTGCCCACCTTAAAGTTAATTTTTATTCAAATAGTTAATTTTTAACTTCTACCATTTCAATAATTCTTTGATCGATATCTTTAACCAAAAAGTTGAGAGGTTTTCTGCGACGAACTTTATATTTTAAACGTCTAGACTCAACTCTTAATAAAATATCCTCTAAACATTCATTATCAAAACAAACATGACGCTGACGGTTTTTCTCACCGTAACTGGCACCCGCTATAATATGAAGTTGAGTATTTTTTTTCAGTTGATACCAAAGTCCATCTCTGTTTCCATAGTTGCTGGTAGCGGTTGCTGTAGCATCTGAATACATATAAAAAGCGTCAATTCCTGCGGTTCCCAAACTTTGTTCATAATTGTAATAATAATGAAGAGGAACATCAGCCACGTTTAACTGTAGTAAACCCTCATAGAATTGCCGAGCAACCTCTAGATCCGATACCATGATGGTGTAAACTTTGGGTGCGCTGGTGAGAAACATCCACATAGCCAAGCCATAGGCCGCCAATAACATCACCATGATGCCTTGAGTGGACAAAACGCTGTCAATGGGGAGGAATGCTCCTAAATAATTGAATGTTAGGGTAAGCTGTGTCACTATAGTCATAGATTATAATTTAAGGATTAAGAATTATCCCAGTTTGTCTTACTTTACTACAAATTTAACTGTGTTCAAGGTAAGATAACCGACCAAAAGTCAGATGTCAAGCATTATTACTCAATTCTATCTAATTTTTACCCAAAAATACAACTGTAAACTATGTTCAAGGTTTAGCAATTATTATGGCATCAGATCCTAACCGAGTTTTACGATTAATTCCTCTTTTTGCTGGTGGTTTAGGAGGAATACTCTTATTAATAAATCGCTTAACAACAGTACAGTTAACTGAGTCTCAAGCAAGATCCGATGTTGTGGGGGTTATTTTAAGTGGTGTCTTAATTTTAGTGGGATTAATTTGGCAACAAATTCAACCGCGATCGCCTGATGCTGTTACTTTGATCGGAGAGGAAGGCATCGAGTTTAACCCTAACTTATCTGATTCTATCAAAACTGAATTAGCTTGGGCTTCTGTGATGCTCTTAAAAAATACTGTAACTCAATCTTTGGTTGTCTATTATCAGGATCAAGTGTTGTTGCGTCGAGGTATTTTAGGGGAAAGTTCTCAGGTTACTCCTGGAAAAATCTTAAAAAGAGTGTTAGAAAAGCAAAAAGCTGTTTATCTGGTGAATTTAACTTTGTATCCTGGCAAAATTGAATTTGATTATTTGCCACCCAACACACAAGGGGTTATTTGTCAACCCTTAGGGAGTAATGGGGCGATAATTTTAGGAGCGAATGTTCCTCGTAGTTATACCAAACAAGATGAAAATTGGATCGAAGGAATTGCCGATAAATTAACTTTAACATTGGAAAGCGAATTAAACCCAACTAAATTACAATAGTTAGTTATTTTTCAATTTACAATAGATAAATGGACATCAACTATTATCGGAATTATAAGTAATTTCTTCAAGAGCATTATTAATAATATCTTCTTCCACACCATGACGTTTAAGACTTTCGATCAATTCCCAAAACGGACTATTTTCTAGTTTCTCTAAATCTTCTCGTAACCCTTGTCCAATATAAGTTCTCATTAAAGGTTGATAACCAGAAAAACCTAATATGGGTGCTATTCTCTCTAAGTCTTCAACCACATCTTCAGGAATACGAAGGGTAATTGTTTTCATGGGGCGATCTTTTTTTAATCTTTGTTTTAAGGTTTCAATTTTCATAATAATTGCGTTCTTTACGGGTAGCTTTACGGGCGGAAATAATCCTAATCATGTCATCTTCCTGTTGAAGATGAACCACAAATAAAAGATAATTTTGTTTATCCATGGCGATAATGGCATCTCTTGCTTCATAATTACGACTAGCATCTACAACAACTAAAAAGGGATCAAAAAAGGCTTCTATTGCTCTTTCAAAGGTAACACCTTTATGCTTAATTTTATTTTGCCTTGCTTTCTCCTCATTCCAGATAAAAGTAATACCATTAAGAATAAATTTGCGCTCCATACTTTATTATATCAAATCCATTAACATAGGTTGATTTTTTGAAATTACTCAGAGATAATTCCCAAAAAAATACCGCCCATTATTATTAATAGGCGGTTATTGAGAAATCATACTGAAATTTGATAATTGACTTCTACATAGAAGATCCTAAACCAGCATAAGCGCCGTAGAAGAAAAGGCCGAGAACGGAAATAGCTCCCATTCCAGCGATTAAACCTACAAGCCAAAGGGGAATTCTACCATCTGCAAACATGATTTTACCTCCTAGATGTTACCTGACAAAAATGAATTAATTAAAGAAATAGCTGGAAAAGAGAATGCCGAGGACTGCGATTAAAAGTAATCCTAAATAAAGGGATGTACGGTTTAACTCGACTGGTTGACGGTTAGTGTTTTCATTTCTATCCATGAATAAACTCCTAGCGTTGAATAAATTGCATAGCGGCGATCGCACCGACAAAGAAGACAGAAGGAACGGCTAAAGTATGAACCGCTAACCATCTGACGGTAAAAATGGGATATGAAATTGGTTGATTGGGGGTAGCATTTACCATTGTTTTAAACCTGTTCTAAACTAAACTACTTAGTGACATACCCACAAACTCGGCTATACTTCGTTTGGGGTTTCCTCTTTCATTGGCCGAAGTTGACCCAAGACAAGTCTTGTTTTGGTCTGACTCAGCCTCCCCAGGTTTTACTCACTTTCGTGGCAAGCTCCTGGCGTACAGCTTTAACTGTACCGAGGCAGACTCCCTGTGTCCCAAGGAGTATAAAATTTTCTTAGACAAATCACCTTTTGGACTTACGTTATTACTGCCGAATTTTTGATTACTTATTAAATTCTGTGATCTGGTCTTTTGCTTCAAAACGATCTCCAACAATGGGTAGTTCTTGACGTTCTTGAGTAAAATACTGGTCAGGACGAGGTGTCCCGAAAGCATCATAAGCTAACCCAGTGCTAACAAACAACCAACCGGCGATGAATAACATGGGGATGGTGATGCTATGAATAACCCAGTAACGAATACTGGTAACAATATCTGAAAACGGACGTTCTCCGGTAACACCTGACATTTTAAGTTTCTCCTCTGATCTGAAAATTTATTACGAATGGTAAACTCTAGTCTACTACGATTCCGAAGCAGTTTGACACACTTCTTGAAATAAGAAGATTTTAAGCTGTTTCTGATCCGGGTTCATATTTGAGTAAGACACCATCTTGTCCCAAAATAAAACCTTTTTCGGCATTAACAAAAACGATTTTATAAAGGTTAGAAGGCACGCTTTCAATAGTCCGATCTTTCTCCCAGGTTTCTCCATTATCAAAGCTTACCAACAAGTTACCGCTACCGCCAGCCACCCAAAGTTCTTCGGGGGTACGATAGGCTAAGTGCAGTAAACCCCAACTGGTGGAAGGTTCTGGATAAACCACTTCTTGCCAGTCTTCTAAGTCTTCTGGGGGAGAAAATTGAAGTTGTCCACCTCTGGCTAGTAACCAAAGACCTCCTTCTCCACTGTAACCCATCGCTTGCAATCTCCGGGATGAGTTGCGGTTATGGGGAGTCCATTCCCCTTGTCCAGGTTCCCAGGTGGAATAGAAGTTACCCCGCGCAGAAACTGCGACGTAACGACCATCGGGCGATCGCTCAATATTACGGGCAACACCCACAGCACCTTCAACTAGGGCGTTCCAAGTTTTCCCTCCGTTGTCGGTTTTGTAAATAGCTCCTAAGTTGGTGACCATTTCGGCGGTTTCGGGGGCAAGTGCCACCACACCATCTGGTGCGCCAGGAAGTTTCTCACTCAAAGGAATGCGAGACCAGTTTTCCCCACCATCTTCTGTATGTAACAGGATAGCAGGTTTTCCGGTGATCCAGCCTTCTTCGCCGTTGAAACTAACTCCGGTGAAACTAGCTTTGTCGTCGCCGATTTCTAATTTACGTTCTTCCCAGGAGTCTCCTCCATCGGTGGTTTCAAACAAAGCTGCTTTGGTTCCCACTAACCAACCGTGATCGGGATCATCGGTGAAGGCAATGTCAGCGAATGTTACATCTGTTTCCAAGGAAAGGGCTTTCCAGGGGTTATCTAGGGTGGATGGAACCCGACTGCAACTAATACACAATAAGGAAATGGCTATTAATATTACAAATTGTTTCAGTTTTCTCATAAATACAAGGTCAATGGACGGCTAAAAATTTGATTTTGTCATTTGTTGGTTGGTTGAGCTTGTTTAAAGCATTACCAAGGTCACAGAGTTAACCTAACCCGTATAAACTGAGGAAAAACACGAAGCCTACGGCCAATCCTCCAAAAATCAGGAGATTTTTTTGATTTGGGGTCAGAGTGTTGACACCAAAGCCATAGTTTAGGTTTTCTTGGAACCCGGAGGGAGCGTTGGTTGCGCCAATACTGACGAACTGATTGGGTTTGGCTGCGCAGACGGGGCATTTCCAGCCACTGGGGAGTTCGGAAAAAAGTGTTCCAGGGGGAACGTTTGCTTTGGCATCGCCCTTTTTTGTCTCATAAACGTAGCCACAGAGGCGACATTCGTGGTCGGGTGGTGCGAGTTCGGCTAGGGTCTTTTCTTGGGTTTTTTCAGTCATTGCTATACTCTAAGCAAATCTTAATATCTATGTTACAAATTATCCCATAAACTTAACAATTTGCACAAATCTTGCTATGGCAGATTATCGTAACACTATCCGTCGGGATGAATACGGTAGCATTAAAATTAAATGCCCTCGCCTCAAAAAAGACTTTGCTCCCGAAGAAATTTCCGCTAAAATTCTCCGTAAGTTGGCAGAAGAAGCCGAACGTCACTTAGGAGAGCCTGTTACCGGGGCAGTTATCACCGTTCCGGCCTATTTTAACGACTCCCAATGTTTATCATCTTAATAACAACAGATTGCCAACAAATATTCTATTAAAAAAACATAAGAGATGTTAATGTTTTGTTTGTTAATATTACTTTTGAGAAATGACCAACATTTCGTAATTATCTGGTGATAGGCTATCATTGCGACTAAACGCCCCAAGCTTTGCCCCAAAAATCTCAATTTTTTTAAAATTTAGTGTTTGTAATAACCAAGTAATTTCTGAGGGTACATAATATCTTTCATTGCAGTTAATTGTTTTTTTGTTGCCCAGATCATCTTCAATATTAAAAATGCTCGACTCTCGAAAAGTCATTAAATCAAAAGAATGATTTTCCGTGTTTCCAGAATTAATATTATCATCCATCAAATCTTTAACGGAATGATAGAGGGGATATAAAGCATTTAAAGCCGTAAAAATAAACAGTCCCCCAGGTTTTAAAGCCTTAGCTGCACTAGCAAGAATTTGGAAATTCATGTCATCGGTTTCCATTAAACAAAATCCCCCTTCACACATAATATAGACCAAATCGAATTCATAAATAAAAGGTAAATTTCTAGCATCATGTTTATAAAACTCAAGAGATAAATTTTCCCCAAGCACTTTGTCTTTAGCCCTGTTTAATAGGGAATCTTACAAATCGATACCTACTACTTGATAACCTCGTTTGGCCAATTCAATAGAATGTCTGCCTGTTCCACAACCGATATCTAATATTCTGGTATTTTTATCATAATTAATTTCTTCTTCAAGAAAATCACACTCACCAACAGTTCCTTTAGTAAACCCTTCTTGATCGTACTTAAGAGCGTAATTTTCAAATAATTCTTCGTACCACTGTTTCATGATTTTATCTTAAGGGAATAAATGTGACAGGGATATCATAACTTGTTGACAACTCCACTGCCCTTATGGCGAGTGGATTCTTCCTTCACCGCTCAACGCCTTGCAAAAGCAGTGCCTTTGCTTGGTCTGACTCGAACTCCAGAAGCAGCAGCGAGATGCCCTCCCGCCAAAATTCGTAATCCTTCATCTTTGATATTTTTAGCAGCGTTTATGTCACGATTATGGGTAGTTTGACAATGCTCACAAGTCCAGGTTCTAACATTAAGTGGCAAACTGTCCACTTGTGTTAGGCATACGTTACAGGTCTTAGAGCCAGGAAAAAACCTATCAACTTCAATGTAAGTTTTTCCTTCCCATTCTGCTTTATACTTAAGCATGGTGCAGAACATCCCCCAACCAGCGTCGCTAATAGACTTGGCTAGGCTATGGTTCTTAACCGCCGACCCACCTTGAATTGAATTCAAGGTGGAAAGCGGCGGTGCATTCCGCACCATGTTTTTGACCGCCAGATTTTCTACTACTATGACTTGGTTTTCGTCAACTAAATTACGACTTAGCTTGTGTAGAAAATCCTCACGACATCGGCTTATCTTTTCATGAACCTTAGCAACTTTAACTTTAGCTTTATTACGGTTACTAGAGCCTTCTTGCTTACGGCTAAGTTGTTTTTGTTTAATTGCTAACTTTTTCTCATACTTACGATAGTATTTAGGATTACCGTGCTTAGTACCGTCGCTAGTTATAACGAAATGGGTTAACCCTACATCAATACCGACCGCCTTGCCTTGAGAGTTAGGCTCAGGCTTTTCTTTCCCATCATCGTACAAGCAAGAGGCGTAAAATTGACCAGAGGGGGTCATAGAAACAGTTACGGACTTAAGCTTACCTTGGGGCAATTTAGATACCTTACAGTAGACTTTCTTTATTTTAGGTAATGTTAAGTAGTCCCCTTCTAGCTTGATTCCTTGAGGAAATCTGATAGATTGTTTTTTATGCCTCTTCTTGAAATTAGGGTACTTGGCGCGCTTCTCAAAGAAGTTAAGAAACGCACTGGACAAGTCTAAAGCTACCTGCTGTAAAGCTTGTGAAGGTGCTTCAGCCAGCCATTCGTACTCTTCTTTAAGTGTAGGTAAAAGTTTAATGATGTCGTTGCGACTCAACCCTTTACCAGTGTCTTTGTAGGTTTGGCTTGTTAGGTTAAGAGCATAGTTGTAAAACCAACGAGCGCACCCAAAAGACCTAATTAACAAGTCTTTCTGGGCTTCTGTTGGATATATACGGTACTTGTACGCTTTTAACATTATCTTTACCAAACTTACGACACTATGTTAAACTAACCAGTTAGGTAATGTCAACCCCTAAATCAAGTCCCCCTAAAAGGGGGAGGTTTTAAACCCAATTTTTCGATAAGTTGCAAAAATAACCAGATCAACTCCGAACTCCGAAATCCGTTTGATAACTGAGCAACGATAACGCATGACAATTCGATACAATATTGTCAACGAGACATAATCAAGCTAAACTCTCGAACGAACACTATCCGCGATTAAATGGAGTAGCTGGAGAAACAAACACACATGGGCAAAGTAGTCGGCATTGATCTGGGGACAACTAATTCTGTCGTTGCAGTAATGGAAGGCGGAAAACCAGTCGTGATCGCCAACTCAGAAGGAATGCGTACTACCCCTTCTGTGGTTGGCTTCAATAAAGATGGAGAATTAGTCGTTGGACAAATGGCCAGACGACAAGCGGTTTTGAACCCCCAAAACACCTATTATGGGGTGAAGCGGTTTATGGGACGAAAATACGCAGAATTAACCCCCGAATCAAAACAAGTTCCCTACACCATCCGTCGGGATGAATACGGTAGCATTAAAATAAAATGTCCTCGCCTCAAAAAAGACTTTGCTCCCGAAGAAATTTCAGCTAAAATTCTCCGTAAATTGGCAGAAGAAGCGGAACGCTACTTAGGAGAACCTGTTACAGGAGCCGTGATCACCGTTCCGGCCTATTTTAACGATTCCCAACGCCAAGCCACTCGGGACGCTGGCAGAATCGCTGGATTAGAGGTTTTACGAATTATCAACGAACCCACAGCAGCGTCATTGGCCTATGGGTTGGATCAAGAAAGGTCACAAAAAATTCTCGTCTTTGACTTAGGAGGAGGAACTTTCGATGTATCTGTGTTGGAAGTGGGAGATGGAGTGTTTGAAGTCAGAGCTACCAGTGGGGATACCCAACTAGGAGGAGGAGACTTTGATAAACGCATTGTCGATTGGTTGGCCGAGCAATTTTTAGAACAGGAAAAAGTCGACCTTCGTAAAGATAGACAAGCATTACAACGGCTGACAGAAGCAGCAGAAAAGGCGAAAATTGAGCTATCAGGGGTCAGTGTCACCGATATTAATCTCCCCTTCATTACTGCCACCGAAGAGGGTTCCAAGCACATAGAAACCCGTCTGATGCGCCCTCAATTCGAGGATCTCTGCGGAGACTTAGTAAGTCGTCTCACTCGTCCCATTAAACGGGCTTTGAACGATGCTAGATTAACCCCTGTACAGATCGATGAGGTGGTGTTAGTGGGTGGGGGGACTAGAATGCCCATGATCAAAGCCCTGGTACGGAGTTTTATCGATAAAGAACCCAACGAAAATGTTAACCCCGATGAAGTAGTAGCGGTGGGGGCGGCCATTCAATCGGGTATTTTGGCAGGGGAAGTGAAAGAAATCTTGTTATTGGATGTTACTCCTCTGTCTTTGGGTTTGGAAACCATTGGAGGTGTCACTAAAAAGTTGATACCCCGTAACACCACTATTCCTGTACGTCGTTCCGATATCTTTTCTACTGGGGAAAATAATCAAACTATGGTAGAGGTTCATGTGGTGCAAGGAGAAAGGGAAATGTCTAAGGATAATAAATCCTTGGGACGGTTTAAATTAACAGGGATACCACCAGCACCAAGGGGCATTCCTCAAGTGCAGGTAGCTTTTGATATCGACGCTAACGGAATTTTACAGGTGACGGCACGCGATCGCACCACAGGCAGAGAACAAAGTGTGGTGGTTCAAGGTGCTTCTACTCTTAGCGAAGGGGAAATTAATCGGATGATTAATGAAGCAGCGGAGTTTGCTGAGGAAGATAGACAGAGAAGGGAAAGGATCGAAAAACGGAATAAGGCCAAAGCTCTAACGGATCAGGCATTACGTCGTTTAAAAGACGTTACTTTGGACTTTGGAACCCAATTTACCAGTGGTTATCGTCGTCAAATCGAAGCTTTAAATGCAGAGATCATGGATAGTTTAGATAAAGACGACGAAAGACGACTAGATCGGGCGCAAGCAGACTTAGAAGATGTTTTGTACGAACTGAAGCGAGAAGTGCGTTTACAATATGAGGATGAAGAAGATGAGGGCATTTTTGATTCTATCCGTCGTACCCTAGTGGGAGACGATGAGGACGACTATCCTTATACTCCCCGTGGTTCAAGTTATGGTAACGATTATGATACACCCCGTTATCCAGAAAGATCAGACTATGGACAACCCCGTTACGATGAACGTCGTTATGATGAGCGTCAAACCTATGGTTCTCCTCCTCCTCGTTATGAACGCAATGATCGTTACGATGACGAATACGATGAATGGGACAGCGGCGATCGCCCCAGTCCCCGATCCCATCGTCCTTCTCCTGAACCCCGTCGCTATCCTCCCAAAGACTCCGATAGCTATTACACCCGCGATCGCTCCCGTCGTATTCCCAAAGAAAACCAATGGGATGAAGAGGATGATGATTGGTTTTGAACTACCACACGCTGACGCAAGCGTACAGCGTGGGTTTCCTACCCAGAGACAAGCACAGTAGTAGATTTCTTGCGTCCTCTATTACTGCGGCTTACAGTCTGGCGATAGGCTTTGTCCCGTGTCCCACAGGTCAAAATTCGTAGTCCCTCTTCTCTGAGGTTAATTGCAGCATTAACATCCCTGTCGTGTGTTGTATGGCAGTTATTACAAGTCCATTTTCTGACATCAAGGGGTAAACTACCCACTTGATTTAAGCAAACATGACAAGTCTTTGAGGAAGGGAAAAACCGATCAACTTCAAGATAGGTTTTTCCATCTTGTTCTGCTTTGTATTTAAGCATGGTCATGAACATTCCCCATCCCACTTGTCCTATGGCTTTAGCCAGACAATGGTTTTTCATCATACCTTTAACGTTAAGATTTTCTGTCACAATGACTTGGTTATCGTCAACAATCCTACGAGAGAGTTTGTGTAGAAAATCCTCACGACAGTTAGTTATTTTACGGTGTACTTTTGCAACTTTCTTTCTAGCGTTATTACGGTTATTAGAACCTTTTTGTTTTCTAGATAGTTGTTGCTGCTTAAGTTTTAAGTTCTTTTCATATTTGGTGAGAAATCTTGGATTATCAAATTTAGAGGCATCACTGGTAATAGCAAAATGGGTTAAGCCTACGTCAATACCGACTGCTTTTCCTTCTGTTGATGCTTCTGGCTTTTCTTTACCATCATCAAATAAGATAGAAGCAAAGTATTGACCACAACAGTTTTTACTGATAGTTACAGTTTTAATCTTACCCTCAATAGGTCTATGGATAACTGCTTTTACATCTCCAATTTTAGGAATTTTCAAGTAGTTATCAAATACTTTGACGTTTTGAGGGTACTGTATAGACTGCCTACCATGTTTCGACTTAAATCTAGGATACTTAGGGTTTGCTGAAAAAGTTTCTCCAAAATTCATGCCACTTTTGACCAAGAATTTTCTGACAAATCAATAAGTTTTAGTACATAAAAATTGTTTAAAGTATAATCAAAATTAATGGAAGGCGGTTTGATGAGTTCCCCTGTTCTATTATTAGTAAATAAGGACAAAAAAAGCGACAAAAACTGCCTCAGAAGTTTAGAAAGATTGACAACTAAAAATGTAATAGCAATAGATGTAATGGAGGTTTCAGGGAGTTTTGTCATCACGAGATTTAGGCTAAATCTTCGTTTAGCTTGTCCAAACTTTCCCTCAATAGCATTACGGAAGCATTCATCGGAGTGGGCTTGTTTCTTTTCTTCTTCACTGACATTTTTCGGAGGTCTTCCTAACTTCGGACCACTGATTCTTATCCCTCTTTCCTTACACCAATTTCTTTTTTCCCTAGTTCGATAAATTTTATCTACATGGACGGATTCGGGATAATAGCCAAACGTTTCTTTATACTTTTCTACTTGTTCTTTTAAATGACAAGATTCATTGAAGTTTTCCCAACTTATTTTGTCTAGAAACACATAGTTATCTACACAGCTTACTGAGAGTTTAGCTCCAAACTCTATTGGTTTTCCTGCTTTTCCCCTCACTATTGGACGAATATGCGGTTGAGTTAAACTTACAATTCTTTGAGGAACACTCTGGGTCTTATTCTCCCACATTGACTGTTGTTGTTCATAAACTTTTTTGATAGTCTCTAGACAATTTTTCTGTCTTTTACTCAGATTTTCCAGGGAAGCCCCAGCTTGAATTAAGTCTTCTATATTTCCTAAATTTTTCTTAAGGTATTTTAACTGTTTCCCGATAGCTTTTCTTCTTTCTTGATAAGATACTTTTCGTTTTTTAGCTACTTTTAAGTATTCCTTTCTAGCAATTTTTCTAGAAGTTCTCGGCTTTTTTCTCAATTTTACTCTTAATGGTTTATAAAGATTATCTATTATTCTTTCTGTCTCAATTCTGGCTTGATTTAATATGCCTAAATCCGTTGGGTATTTGATGTCTGCTGGCGCACAAGTCGCATCTAAAATTAGTTTACCTTTATTTTTTATTTTTTCTCCTTTTTCTTGGAGACAATCCTTTTTTTTTACTTCTTTATCACTCTTGTCTATTTCTCTTTTTACTATTTTTTTATTGATTTTGTTTATCAATTCTCCATCAATTCTTTTCCTAAAATGAACTAGCATTGAAGATTCCAGTGGTGGCTCTTGTTGATAACAATTTAAACCTATAAAGTATTGTAGATAGGGATTTTCTCTAATCTGTTCTATAGTTTCTCTATCACTTGTTCCTAATTTTTCCTTAATAATTAATGTCCCTAATGCCATTCTAAATAGTTTGGCTGGCGCACCTTTTTCTGCTGAAAAAAGTTTAGCATATTCTTCCTCAAAATCATCCCAAGGTATCAACTCTGCCATGATTACCCAACGATTATTGGGGGACAATTTGCCCTCGAAAGGTAATTCAAATTTTTCTGGGGGCGGTAAAGGTTGCTCCTCTTTTCGATACATTTGTTCTTGACCAACAACTGGGAGGTGTTTCTACCAATTATAGCGGTTTGTAGCCGACAAAGCTGATCTTTTTTGCGATCGCGAATATGGGTGTAACCTTTTAAAGAATAGGGTTTTGCTTTTATTCAGCAAACCCTAATTTGGTCTAGTTATCAATGGTTGATTAATCAGACTTTGGAGGTATGTCTTTAAGATGAACTGATGGTGCATCAGGGTTAGATAAATCCAGATAAATAATATGTTCTTGAGGGACTTCGGAAGATAATTTACTGAGTTTACCTAAAGCTTGGAGTTGCTCAAGAAACTGCTCTTGATTCAGATAAGTTCCACAATGCACCTTTCCTAAAACCGTGTCTAAAATCAAATTACTGGGATCACGCCAATCAAGTGCGGTAATCTCTACAGGAGAATTGAGAATTAAAGGATAAATATCTTTCCAATAGCTCAAACTTTGTGGAGTCAACCCCAACACTTTAAGCTTAACAGAAGGTTTAGCTTTAGCCTCTTGATAGAATGTTGCAGGAATCCAAACCCCCTCATCATCAATAAAACCAGCTTTTCTTCCCATAGTTGCCTCAGCTATGGGTTGTCTTTCTTTGACCATAACAGTGACTTCCACTGGCCATAGCTGACGAGTCATATAGACAGTTTCAAGGGGAGGTTGGCTTTCCAGTTTTTGCCGCAACTGATGGATCGGTAGCTTCCAGATTAATTGAGGATAACTCAGATCCAACATGGTATGAATTTGTTCTTGATGGAGTCGCTCGTTACCCAGGATTTTAATTTGTGATTTTTCCCCAATCAACCAATGGGGTAAATTGATACCCCCAATTAACCCTCCTGTCATACCACAGAGGAAAATAAATCGCCAGACTCCTTGCCATGCTTTTAAACGGCGTTGAGTGCGTAGGTTTTGACGTTTGTTTTTGAGGCAATCAGTAGGAATTACGGTACTATCTGTCATAATATTTCTATCATTACTATGAAGACAATGCTATCATTGGGGTGATGCTTACTCTATCAAAAAATAACTCGATAAAATAAGTAACTTAAGTCAGTGAACAGAAGTCTAGGATATACTGAGTTAAAATAGTTCAGACAAGTTCCTGTCTTAGAGTCAGCACTCGCCTGTTATAGAAGTTTCATAAACACACACTTAGCTTATGGTCAATTACAAAAAAGGGTTAGTTCTTGGTGCAACTGCTGCCGTTTTAACAGCCATCGCCGTTACAGGAGCAGGGTTACGTCTTCCCCGTAGCGTTGCTTATCTTCAAGATAATCCTAAAAAATTAGTCGATGAAGTTTGGCAAGTTATTAATGATACTTATGTTGATGCCACCTTTAATCAGGTAGACTGGCTTGCTGTTCGCCAAAAGTATGTAGGAAAGTCCAAAACCTACAATAGTAAGGAAGAGGCTTATAAAGCGATTCGGGAGATGTTAGAACAACTCGACGATCCCTACACTCGTTTTATGGATCCCCAAGAGTTCCAAAATATGCAAATTGATACCTCCGGAGAGTTAACCGGTGTGGGTATCCAAATTACTAAGGATGAAGAAACCAAAGAATTAACCGTAGTTGCTCCCATCGAAGATACTCCCGCTTTTGAGGCAGGAATTCTTGCTAAGGATGTGATCACAAAAATTAACGGCAAAACCACCGAAGGTATGGAAGTGGAAGATGCGGTTAAACTCATTCGTGGGAAACCAGGTAGCAAAGTTACTTTAACCATTCGTCGTTCCAACGAGGAATTTAATTATCCCATCATCAGAGCGCGCATCGAACTCCACCCTGTTAAAGCTCGTATAGAAGAAACTCCTTCAGGGAAGGTTGGTTATATCCGTTTGACTCAGTTTAGTGCGCAGGCCAGCAAGGAAATGCGTGACGCTATTCGTGATGCTGAAGCCGCCAATGTCAACGGTTATATTCTTGACTTACGCTCTAACCCAGGCGGACTCCTTTATTCCAGTATAGAAATTGCTCGGATGTGGCTCGATCAAGGCCGTATCGTCTCAACGGTGAGTCGTAACGGTGAGGTAGAAGCGCAACGGGCAACCAACCGTGCTTTGACTGATAAGCCTCTGGTGATTATGGTAGATGGTGGTTCCGCTAGTGCCAGTGAAATTCTTTCAGGTGCTTTACAGGATAACAACCGCGCTACTTTAGTGGGAACTAAGACTTTTGGTAAGGGTTTAGTACAGTCCGTTCGACGCTTAGGAGATGGTACATCTGGACTTGCTGTTACTATTGCTAAGTATTTAACCCCCAGCGGTCGAGATATCAATAAACAGGGAATTGAACCTGATATTGTCGTAGAATTGACCGAAGCTCAAAGAAAGGATCTTCAACAGGAACGAGATAAAATTGGTGATTTTGGTGATCCTCAATTTGACAGGGCTTATGAAGAGTTAGAAAAGGAAATCGCTAAGTCTAACGGTACGAATGCCCGTGGTACTATGCGATAACTTGAAGTCGTGATAATAATCAAAGGAAGAGGCCTTGTTCTCTTCCTTTTTTTTGTTTTTAATATAGAATAAAAAAGTCTTTTGAGCTTTCTGATAGTTTCATGAATCTTGGTAAATGGCTTGGCTTATCTAGTTTCATCATCTCCTGTTATATTCTTTGGGAAATTAGACAGGTATTGTTATTGGTATTTACTGCGGTTGTTTTTGCAACTGCTTTAAATCGATTAGTAAAATGGCTGAAAAAATTTAAGATTAGACGGAATTTTGCCATTGTTATTATTGTTATTGGTATCATTTTTTTAAGTATTTTGTTTGGTTGGTTAGTGGTTCCTCCTTTTCTCGACCAATTTCAAAAATTACTGGCTTTGTTCCCTAATGTTTGGGAAAGACTGCGGACTAATTTAATTTTATTATCGGAAACACAAAGTCGTTTTGATTGGTTGCCACCACCACCCTCGTTAAATGATTTGTTAACCCGTTTACAACCTCTATTGACAGATATTTTTGCCAACTTTTTCACTGTTTTCTCCAATTCTTTATTAATTATTTTACAACTTATTTTTATTTATTTCTTGACCATAACAATGGTAATGGCTCCCAAGAAGTACCGTTATCTTTTTTTGAAACTATTTCCTTCTTTTTATCGTAAACGAGGGGAAGAAATTTTGACACTTTCTGAAGTAGCGTTAGGAAATTGGTTGACTGGAGTTACTATTAATTGTTTATTTATTGGGACTTTAAGCGGTTTAGGATTATTGGTATTACAAGTTAAATTAGTGTTAGTTCATGCTTTATTAGCAGGTTTACTTAACTTTATTCCTAATGTGGGTCCTGCTACCAGTGTTGTTTTCCCTTTAATGGTAGCTTTGTTAGATGAGCCTTGGAAAATTTGGGCTATTTTAATTTGGTATTTTATTATTCAAAATATCGAAAGTTATTGGTTAACTCCTACTGTTATGGCCAAACAAGTTTCTTTGCTTCCTGCGGTAACATTAATGGCACAAATCTTTTTTGCTCGAACCTTTGGTATATTAGGATTATTATTAGCCCTCCCTTTAGCTGTTGTGGCTAAAACTTGGATTGAAGAAGTTTTATTTAAAGACATTTTAGATCCTTGGGACTCTATTGTTTAAATATGGAAAAAGTTATGAAAAATATTAAAGTTTCTGAAATAATTATTAATTTATTTTTGTTATTTTTCTCTAGTTTCCCTAGTCATGGACAAGAAGAAACTGTCTTAGAAAGAATTGATAAAACAGGGTTATTAAAAGTCGGTATTAGAGAAGATGCTGTCCCTTTTGGTTATCGAGATATTAACGGAGATTTAGAGGGGTTATGTTTGGACTTTATTGCTGTACTTAGAGACAAACTGAAACAAGAATTAAATAAACAAGTGATTGCTATTAAGGTGTATAAATCAACCTTATTTAATCGCTTTGAATTGGTGAGCGATCGCATTGTAGATATAGAGTGTGGACCAAATACAATCCGAGAACTTCCTGAATATCAAATCCAATTTTCTACCCCCTTTCTCTTAACAGGAACTCAATTATTAATTGAGGCCGATAAAGCAAAAACTATTGATCCTGATGGTAGTTTAGAAAATGTTAATATTGGGGTTCTCAAAAACACCACTAATGAACAATTAATGGCTGAAAAATATCCTCTAGCAAATTTAGTTCAGTTTCAAGGTGTAACTGGTAGATATAGAGGAATACAAGCATTAAGAGGGGATAAAATTGATGCTTTTGCTAGTGATGGTATTCTCTTGGTTGGGGAAGCAATAGTACAAGATTTAAGACTAGGTGCAGATTATCTGTTAGTACCAAGGAACCCCATCGACTGTGAAAAATATGGGCTAATTTTACCCAATAATGATCCACAATGGTTGAGTTTTATTAATTCATTGATTGGGAATGCACCAGCAAGAAATCTTTATCTTGATTGGTTTGGAGACATTGCTACACAACTGGAGTCTGTGCAATCGTTTTGTAGAGAAAAAAATGGGGATATTGATTAATTTTTCTCCTCTTCTTTTTGCTCAGTTTCCTGAACACTTTCGCTTTTCAAAGGTGGATCAGTCTCTTTTTCGGTGGTTTCAGATTGGGATGATGTGATTTTGGGTTTGTATTCTTCGATCAAGGTTTCTGCATCATTGTCGGCCATAAAAGGTTCAAATTCAGCAACATAGTCTTCAAGATTTCCTACTACTTCAGGAGTCTTGTTTTCCGTTGATTCTTCTGGGTTAATCTCACTGGTTTCTGCAACAGTTTCAGAGGCGATCGCCTCTGTTTGCTCTATCATTTCTGAAACCTCCTCGTCATCATCATCCCAGTTACTTTCTTCAAGATCAGCTTCCGGGACTTCTGAGGTGGGTGGAGATTGAGATTTTCCTCTCCCAAATATGGACTTAAGGGAAAATCCTTGTTTTTTAGTCTCAGGGGTTTCAGTATCCTCTGAAGTTAGACTAGCTTCTTTTGTTTCTTCTTCTTGCTCAACTTCTGAGATAATTTCTGTATCATCATCAGTGGTTTCTGTTTCTGGTGATGTTTGAGACTCTGAGATAACTTCTGTATCATCATCAGTAGTTTCTGTTTCTGCTGATGTTTGAGACTCTGAGATAACTTCTGTATCATCATCAGTAGTTTCTGTTTCTGCTGATGTTTGAGACTCTGAGATAACTTCTGTATCATCATCAGTAGTTTCTGTTTCTGCTGATGTTTGAGACTCTGAGATAACTTCTGTATCATCATCAGTAGTTTCTGTTTCTGCTGATGTTTGAGACTCTGAAGTGGTTTCTGTCTCCTCTGGTGTCTCAACTACAGGAGAAGCTGATGGTTTCTGGAAACGGTTTTGTAGCCAAACCAGGAAAGAAAATCCCGTAATATTCGTTGTTTCATCAGGAAGAGCGATCGCTCTTCTCAGACGTAGGGTTTGCCAACCAAAGCATAACACTAACGTCACCGAGGCACTCTGCCCTAATAGTACACCTCCTGTGATTCTCCCTGCACAAACCCAGAGGACAAGGGCGTAAAATAATCCTACACCACTCCAGAGAAAATCGTCCTTTCGGTGTAATTCTGGCAGGAAAAAGGCGGATAAATAAAGACTTAAGCTTGCAAGGCCAACAGCGATCGCTAGGATGTATGCCAACATCTGTGGGTTACTCCTTTTATGGTTTCTATTTCTTATTGTGAAGCATCTTGACCCCTATTACTCACCTATTTCTGAGGAATATTTTTTTTGAAGTACGTTAGATTAGTCAAAAAAATCTCTGTTGAACGTCTCTTCATCCCCGAAACCTTATGAGTCAGTCTCCCCAACCTCCTAACCCGTTTTCTAATCAATTCAACCGTTTTTTAAGATTTGCCCAGAAACCGAAGACTATCATCATAGCAACGACTTCTGTAACCCTGGTTTTCATCGGTTATGCGGGATTAAGTTTCATTCTCAGGGAGTATTTACCTCCTTGGTTGGAAGAAAGACTGAGTAAAGTGATTCATCGTCCCATAGAAATTGGTGAGTTAGAGGGATTTTCCTTTACCAGTTTACAACTAGATGGGGCTTCTATTCCAGAAACTCCTCAACATACTAATCAATTAACCGCCGAAAATATTAAGATTACCTTCAACCCTTTAACTATTTTATTACAAAGAAAGTTAACTCTTCATCTCTCTCCTGAAAGTGTTAAGGTTAATATTCGTGAAAATAAACCGGGTCAATGGTTAAATGTCAAGGCCACTGATGAGGTAATTCCTCTCAATTTTGATATCTCTGTGGATGTTGATAATACTGAGATCATTTTATTACCTTACCAATCAGAAAAAAAGATCAATATTCAGGTAGATGGAAATCTAGAATATCAAAAAGGTGAGCAGCGAAAGTGGCTTTATAATCTGGGTTTAGGGTTAGTAGAGAGTAATGAAATTAAACTAGAAGGAGAAACTTTTGTTAACAGTACACAGACTAAGCTTAATTTGCAATTAAATCAGTTCCCCTTAGCAGCTTGGTTGTCTATTTTTCCTAATCTTCCTTTCAATATTGATGAGAGTTATCTTCAGGCTAATTTGAATCTTAACTTACCATCTTTACGGGATTTGAGGGAAACGAAAGGAGAAGGTGATTTCGCATTGAAAGATGTGCAAGCAAAAACAACATCCCTTAAGCAACCTATTCAAGCAGATTTATTATTTCAATTTGAGGAAAATAAGATATTAATTGAGAAAGGTAAAATTGTTTTAGGGGATATTATTACTCAGTTACAAGGTTATTATGATTGGCAGCAGGGAAGCAATATAAAAATTAATGTTCAAAATTTTAGTATTGATAATGTTTTTGGAGTCATTCCCATTATTTTACCAGTGGAAGCAAAGGGAAAGTTCAATATTAATTTTGATATAACTGGTTTGATTAGTGAGCCTCTGATTGAAGGAAAAATAATTAATCATAACCCCATTATTTTTGAAAAAACACCTTTCAAAACAATTTTAGCAGAATTCAAAGTTAGTTTAGATGAAACTTTATTAGAAAAGTTTTTGATTGAACCCCAAGCAGGAGGAAAAATAGAAGCGAAAGGAAAAATTACACATAATATTAGTCAACTAATTAAACAAAATAAACCTATAGATATTAAACAATTTCCTATTCAACTTGACTTTCAAGTAGCTTTACCCACTAAACAATTAATTAATACCTATTATCCTTTACCTTCTGATATCAACCTCAATTTATTGGAAGCAAAAGGAAAAATAGAAGGACAAATGAGTGATATTAATGGTTTAATTAAGTGGGATACTTCTGGTGATTTTTCTCAACCTAATACTACCATTATTAGTCAAGGTGAGATTCTCATCAAAAAAAATAACTTATTCTTAAAAGATACAAATATTCGTACTGAACAAGGAATCATTAATATTGCAGGAAGTGGCAGTTTAAAAACAAAAAAATGGCAAACTTATATTAATACAGAAGAATTAAATTTAACACCTTTTAGCAGTATTCTCTGTGTCAAGATTACTCTTCAATGTCCTAATCATTTAGTATTACAACAAGGAAATATTCGCATAACTGGAAATATCAATAAACCCTTTATTTCATCTCTTAATGTTGATTCTAATCTTTCTTTATTAGTTAATGAAGGGAAAGTGCTTGTTAACAGTAATCTTAAAAATACTAATTTACAAACAGAAGTTACTACAATAGCATTGCCCATTAATTCATTTGTTTCTAACCTGCCTATACCCGTATTAGTTAATAATGCTCGTTTAAAAGTTTCTGGTAATTTAGAGAGTATTTGGAACAGCAAAAATCTTAATTTAAATGCTATCAATGGTAATGGAAACATAGTTATTCAAATAGAAGATAGTTTAGTTACAGCAACAGCTAAACTAGAAAATGAATCTTTAGAAGCAGTTGCTAATATTAACAATTTATCCATTGATAAACTGATTACTAAGATTCCTATTCCTGTCAAATTGCTTAATACTGATATTAATATAGTAGGAAACTTGAGAATACTGAATTTTTCTAATCTAATATCTAACCTTAACAATTTACAAATAACCGCTAATGGTGATCTCTTGATTGCTAATCGGAGTATAACAGCAAACACAGAAATAAACCAAGGTATAATCACAGGAAGTGCAGCATTAACTCCCTTATCTATCGCACCATTTATTATTGAAGGATATCCTGTTATAAAAGTTATAAAAGCAGAAAGTAATTTTAGAGGTAATTTATCATCCTTACTCGCATTAAAGTTTAATGATTTTCAAGGAAATACTAAGACAGAAATAGAAATAGCAGAAGGAATAATCACTATTGATGGAGAAATAAATAATGATCGTATTTTCGGTAATATCACAACACAAAACATTGATTTATCTAGTTTACAACCTGATTTATTTGCTGCTTTTACCTCTGATAAGTTAAATAGTAAAATTAGTGCATCTCTTCCTCTAACTCCTCTCTTGACATCTGCGTCATTACTTCCTATCACAGTTAATAGAGTATCTTTAGAAGTAGGAAAACAAAATCTTCAAGCAAAAGGAAACTTTGTGGTTACCAATATTTGGACTTCACCAGATATTGAACAATTTTCCTTTGATGTTGATACTAACTTTAATTTAGCTGAATTACCTCTCACACAATTATTAGATAAAATACCTGTTAATAGACAAATATTGCCCACAACAGTAGCATTAACAGGAGAAGGTAATTTTACAGGAACTTTATTGGGTAAAAATCTCTTAACTGCACCTTTATTACCAGGAAATTTAGAAATCATAGGTGATGTTAATGTAGCTAATTTAAGTTTTAATGAACAACAGTTTGAACCAGAGTTAAGGGGAAAAATTGATATAGACTCTTCCAATAAAATTTCTTTTAATATAGAAGGTAAACAAGATAAAATAAGTGCTATTTTTAATCCTTGCTTAGTTGAAAATTGTTCATTAACTTCTATTATAGACTCTTTTGAAATTCGCCAAACCTATAATAATAATATTCCTCTTATTGGTACCGTAAAACGTCAAAATGATAATTTAGTAGCAAAAGTAGACAGTTTACCCATCGATGTCTTAAAAATAGCACCTTTGGGTAACTATGGATTACCTGAGTATTTACAGGGGTTAATTAATCTAGAAATAAGTTTTAACCCATCTGACTTAAATACTGTGGGAAAGTTAACTATTAAATTTCCTCGTTTTGGAGATGTAATCGCAGATAAATTTGAAGCATTTTTAACCTATAAAAATAACCTAATTCAGTTAGAAAAAACTCAACTAATCATAGGAAATAGTAATTATAATATTGTCGGTAACTTAGATGTTAACTCAGGGAAAGTTCAAGGAAAAGTGGATATTGCTCTAGGAAATATTGAAGATTTGCTAATAGCTTTACAACTATATAATTGGGATAACTTATTAAGATTAGTAAGACTGAAAACAAACGATTTTACTACAGCAAAAAATATGCAGACTAATACTGCTGGAAATTCTTTCAATTCCCTTGCTGAAAAACTTTATCAATTTTGGCTTAATGACAAGAAAATAGAAGAATTTTTTACCAAAACACAAGCAGGAGATTTACCGAGAGAATTAAATATTAAAGGACAATACAACGCAGAAATGATACTAATGGGAACCATAAATAATCCTCAATTAGCTATAGAATTTTCAGGAAATAAATGGACATGGACTCCTCAACCTTCTACCGCTTCAATTGTACCATCATTAGGATTAATTATGGAAGGTTCCCAAGTCATTCCTATTGAAAAAATAGCCATCAATGGACAACTCCAAGATAGAACAATCACCCTTAATCCTGAGATAAAATTAGGCGAAGCAACTGCATCGGGAATTCTAAATTTATCTTATAAAAATTCTGATTTTTCTCTTAATTCATCTACCTTTAAAGTAGAAAAATTAACTTTAGATTTAGTTCGTAATTTAATTGTTGTTCCTAGCGACGTTAACGGTGTTATTAATGTAGAAGGGACAGTTAATGGTAGTTTAAATGCTCCCATAGTTGACGGTGTTTTTGAATTTAATGATGGTGCAATTAATGCTCGATTACTTAACCTTGATTTAGGAGGTGAATTTAATTATAGTAATGATAAATTAGAAGTAGCAACGACTCAACCTGAATTTATTAATATCTCTGCTACTCTACCTTTCCCTATTGTAGAAAACACTAATGATCAATTCAAAATTACAGCTAACTTAGGAAAAGAAGCTTTTACTTTACTACAACCTTTAACCCTAGACAAAATTATTTGGGTTGGGGGAGAAGGGAATATTACAGCTAATATCCAAGGAAAAATATTTGTTGACAATCAACTAAGAATTTCTCTCACCCCTGATAGTCAAATTAACTTAAACTTAAATAATGCACAATTTACTAATAATTTACTACCCACAGTTGTTACCTTAAATGGAGGAGCAAACCTGAATAATAGAAGTCTTAATGTTGACCAATTAACCCTAGATGTTGTAAAAACCCGCTTAGATATTACAGGAAAATTTCCTTTATTACCACTTCAAAACGAACAAGATATTAATAATCCTCTCACCATCCAAGTTAGTCAAGACGAAGTGAATGAATCAGGAATTTATCAGGGACTAATTAATGGCAATATCATAATTACAGGAGCATTAATTAGCCCTAAGATTGGTGGAAATATTAACTTAACAGAAGGAACAATACAAGTACCTAACTTAAACTTAAAAGTAGAAGAAACAACACCTTTGTTTCAAAAATGGGTAGGAGTCCTTGCAACTAGAAATAGTATCATAATTCCACCAGAATTAAATAATTTTAGCATCAATATTGATAATATTTCTCTTCAAAGTGAAAGAACATTAACCCTTCCCAAAACCTTTCTTAGTCTCAGTGGTTATTTAACATTAAATGGTCAAATTGATAGTTTATCTTTAGCAGAATTTTTAAGAATTGAACCATCAGGAAAAATAAGAATAAATAATGGTCAAGTCAATTTACCTGTAACTCGTGTTTTTATCAGCGATCAAAATGAAAATACCTTGACTTTTTTACCAAAACAAGGTTTGTTAAATCCCCTAATTGATTTAGAGCTAAAACTATATATTTTTGCCGTCGCACTCCGTTCAATTGAAGACAATGAAATCACCGATGATATTGTCCAAAGCGGGAGAGCAAAATCATCCGAAATAACCTTAAGAGTTGCTGGAAGTGCTAGTGAAGTTATACCTAATTTTGGCAATATTTTTGAAGATGTTTGTCAGCTTAATGATGGAAATACACCACCTATTACTACGTATAATAAAACGTCTCCAGAAAACTTAAACGCTTTAGCTAGATGTATTGAAATTAATAACTTAGGAGCAAATTCCATAGCAGACTTATTGCGATCGCCCATTGTTTCTTTTTCCAGTAATCCTCCTTTAAGTAATACGGAATTATTAACACTATTTCGTCAACAACTGCCCGATGTAGTTGAAAAATTACAAAAACAAAATTCTAGCCAATTAGTAGAAACAGGTGTGGTACAATCAGCAGTAGTAATCTTACCTTTCTTACAAGATTGGGTGTTTAATGCCAATCAAGAAACCACTCAATTTGGGGATAGTCTTGGATTACCTAACTTTAGATTATTTCCTGTCCTAGAAACCGTTTATCAACTAGAAAACAAGTCTACAGTTCGCTTTTCTTACGACTATACTTTAAATGAAGCAACCATCCGCTATGAAAGTAAATTTTAGTTAATTCACAATTAATAATTAATTCGAGATTAGTGAGCAGGATGCTCAAACTCCCCACACTCCCCACACTCCCCACACATTGATGCACCCAATTAGAAAGTGTTATAATAAGAGACTGTGTATTTAAAGACTTAAACTAAAATAACGTTGTCGGAGGGCAAAAATTGTGACTCAGCGTACCTTAGGGGGAACTAATCGTAAGCAAAAAAGAACATCAGGGTTTCGTGCCAGGATGAGAAAGAGTAATGGCCGTAAAGTCATTCAAGCAAGACGGAAAAAAGGAAGACATCGCTTATCCGTCTAGAAAATAGACCTTTCCCCACTATTCAGATTAGCCAGAATGGTCAACCGTGGGATTACCCAAATCAAACCGCCTGAGACATCCCAAGGCATTTCAAACCGTTTATAACCGAGGAAAACGCTATCAAAGTCATCACTTGGTTATGAAGGTATTGTCCAAAGCTGACCAACAACCAACTACACCACCAACACAATTTGGCATTTCCGTCAGTCGAAAGGTTAGTAAAAAAGCAGTGACCCGCAATCGTCTAAAACGACAAATTAAAGGAGTTATTCGTGTTTTTCTACCGATGATTAAGCCAGGTTATCAGGTGGTGATCGTGGTCAAGCGTAACGCAACCGAGTGCAAATATGAACATTTTTTGCGAGAATTAGAAGAGTTGTTAATTAAAGCCGAGATAATTCATGGGTATAAGAGAGAACACATTTTATGAAGGAGGCCCTCACGTTGGGGATTTAATCATCAATATACTACTAGGATTCACGGTGATTTGTTTGCCCCTAACCGTTGGAGCCATAGTACGTGCAATCTGGTTACGTTATCGTATTACCGATCGCCGTATCTCCATTACTGGGGGTTGGATGGGAAATGATCGCACCGACATCATTTACGGTGAAATCGTTAAAATCGCCAAAATTCCCCGTGGAATTGGATTATGGGGCGATCTTGTCGTCACCCTTCGGGATAAAAGTCGCTTAGAAATGCGTGCCGTTCCCCGTTTCCGAGAAATTTATGATTATATGGCCGAAAAAGTCGCCGACAAAACAGGGAAACCCGTTGAAGCGATTACTGCCCAATAACTTCTAAAATCAACACTAGGACTGAGATAACCCTTATGTTACTCATTCCTCCTATTGAATAGATTACACAAAAGTTCACCCCATCAGGGAATTACTTGGATTAAGACGAATGGATTTTGGTATCGGATTTATTTCCACAAACATTATGCTGCCAATCCTAGATTTTTTCTACGGGATTGTGCCAAGCTACGGTTTTGCGATTATTGCCTTAACCCTAGTCATTCGCTTAGGTTTGTACCCCTTAAGTGCAGGCCAAATTCGCAATATGCGGAAAATGCGAATCACTCAACCTCTAATGAAAGAGCGACAAGCAGAAATTCAAAGTCGCTACAAAGACGATCCCGCGAAACAGCAAGAAGAAATGGGTAAGCTGATGCAGCAGTTTGGCAACCCCTTAGCCGGTTGTTTGCCCCTCGTGTTACAAATGCCCATTTTATTCGCTTTATTTGCCACGTTGAGAGGATCGCCTTTCGCTAACATTAACTATACCGTTGATGTACAAATTTTGCCCTCAGAGCAAATTGAGCGAATCGTTCCCCAACCCTACGCCACTAAACCCAGTAATATTTATGTGACTGATGGTGAACATTATCCTATTTCTGCTTTATTGCCTGGGGGTAATACGCTAGGGGTTGGCGAAAAGACAACCGTTGAATTTCAAACCAGCGAAGGACAATCTTTATCTAACTTAGTCCAACAAAACCTTGATAGTAATATTCAAGCCACTTATGAAATTACTAAAGGAGCAGAAAGACTACAAGTTAACGAAGATGGAACAATTGAGGCTATAGCCCCAGGAGAAGCCACCATTGAAGCCACCCTACCAGGGATTGCTGCTAACACTGGTTTCCTCTTTATCAAAGCTTTGGGGCAGGTAGGTGTCACCAGTGATGACGGTACTATCAACTGGGATATTCTAGGGATGATTCTCTTCTTTGGTGCTAGTATTTATATCAACCAAGAATTGTCCGGTTCTTCTGGTGGTGGAGCGCAACAGCAACAGGCTATCAATAAAATTACCCCGCTTATTTTTAGTGGAATGTTTCTCTTTTTCCCCTTACCGGCTGGGGTTTTGATGTACATCGTTGTTGCTAACGTTTTCCAAACCCTACAAACTCTGGTTTTAATGAGGGAACCCTTACCAGACAACTTACAGAAGTTACTCGAAGAACAAGAAAAAGCAGAAAAAGGAAGACAAACCCTTCCCTTTGAAAAGCGTTCCAAGAAAAAAGAGAAACCCTCTTAACGTGAGTTAGGAGTTCGGAGTTCGGAGTTCGGAGTTATGCTTTTAGCAATGAGATCATTCGGGTTTGAGATTTGTAAATTTTGCCAACTCTCTATCAATTTTCTTCTGTCGAACTCAGGTTCCTAAATTGTCAACAAAGCTAAAACGTATTGTTAAAATGCGTTTTAGCCAGAGACAAAATAATAGCTATCACCAATCAACTCAAGGCAGGATAGATAAAATATAGGTTCAAGTTATGATCATGGAACAAGAACAGCAAATAGGTAAAGAATGGTTAGAAAAACTCTTAACATTAATGGGTTTTGCCGCCGATGTTAAGGTTGAGTATCGAGAAAATGAACTAGAAAGAACTCAAGAATGTTGGTTAATCATCGATGAAACTCAATTACCCCTTGAAAAAATAACCATGCTATTAGGGGAAAGAGGGGAAGGAATTGACGCAATTCAGTATTTAGCCAATAGCGTAATTCATCTTAAAGCCGATAATTCTGAGCAACAAGGGTTTACAGTGGAACTCAACGGCTATCGTTTACAACGTCTTCAACAGTTAAGAACTCTTACCGAAGATATTGCTCAAAAGGTTCGTCAAACCGGACAAGAAATAGAAATGACTGCTCTTTCTTCAGCAGAACGTCGTCAGATTCATTCCTTTTTCAAAGATGTTCAAGATATTGCCACAGAAAGTCGAGGACAAGAACCCCATCGTAGTTTAATTGTTAAACCGAGATATTAAATATAATCACTTCGTAGGGTGGGCATTTCCCACCTTACAGTAGTTCGTAGGGTGGGCAAAAAAGAATAAATCTGGGGATAATCCAGGAATTGTTAATGTTGCCCACCATCATTACCAAGGTGGGGAACATTAACTGTTAAGTCTCCTCATCCTCTGTCTTAAGCATTTGCCCACCCTACTATCTACTATGGGAAATGCTATAATTAAGTGTGTTGTTAAGAAACAATTCATAGTCGAAAAAGGAAAAAAGTTAATCTCGGATGTGGAGATAAATATAGTCAAGATTGGGTAAATTTGGATTTTAATTCCGAAAATCCTGATGTCATTCCTCATAATTTATTGAATTCTTTACCCTTTGCAAATGAAGAGGTCGATGTAATTTATAACAGTCATTTTTTAGAACACTTTTCCTTAGAAGAGGCTAAAAAAATCTTAACCGAATGCTATCGGGTGCTAAAAAAAGGAGGGATAATTAGAATTGTTGTTCCCGACTTAGAGAGTGTTTGTCGTGAATATTTATATATTCTTAATAATATTGATAAGCCAGAAAATAAAGAAAAATATAAATGAATAGTCATAGAACTTTTAGATCAAATGGTAAGAACTCAAAAATGGGGTTTAATGAATGTTTACTGGAAAGAAGTGGTCAAAAAAGATAACAAATTAATTATTGATTATGTTAAAGATAGATTAGGGGTTGATATTAGAAACTATTATGTTGATCCCCCTTCCCCGAAACCATCCAATTATCTCAATTTTACAAAAATAAAGAGACAATTATTTAATGGGTATATTAGGGTAATTAAGAACCTTTTTCCTACTGATTATAGAAAAGATATCGTTGATCAAACAATGTTAGGAGAAAAGCATAAATGGATGTATGATAAATATTCTTTACCTTCTCTTTTGCAAACAGTTGGCTTTTCTAAAATTCAGATTTTAAACGAAAAAACTAGCAAAATTACTAATTTTAAGGATGATTATTTAGACATTAATAGTGATGGAACATCTTATCGAAAATCATCAATTTATTGTGAAGCTTATAAATAAGCTATAGCTAAGCTGTTTTACATTGAAACAGCACATTATCAAGCTCATACCAAATCCCATTTAGATACCCCCTTTTAAAAAGAATATGGATAGAGAAAACTTCTCATTATAGGTAAGGTTGCCTAAAAGAATAAACATCTTTAATCACTTGAACCCAACCATCAGACACAGAAGCTAAGAGGCGATCTCCTTTTTCTTTGCTGGCTACGGTAGCATCACCCATAACCCCACTTTTGCTTAACTCTTTGGTCAACCAAGCAAAAGGTAATTTTCCCTCCATACTGACTAAACTATCCTCTGGCAACCCTTGGGGATACTCCTTAACAGCTTGGGACATTTTCACTTGATCCGGCAATAAAGCCAGGATAATACTGGTTTCTGCATCCCCTGCGTGGATACCATATTCCAATTCTTGAGGCGTTAATAATTCCTTAGCAATATTAGGGACTCGCCAAGTAAAAAAAGGAAACAGCGAAAAATCTTGATATTTTTGATGAATATCCCTAGCAACAATGTCCATAATTTGCGGTTGTCCACCGTGGGAGTTCATAAGTATTAATTTACGAAACCCAGAACGATAGATACTTTGGGCCACTTCGCTAATGACAGATATTAAAGTATTTGCACTCAGTGTAATGGTTCCAGGAAAGCCCCAATGCTCATTAGATTTGCCATAATAAAGACAAGGTAAAGCATAACAAGGAATCTCTGGAGGTAACTTTTCCAACGCCTTACCCAACACCCCCAAACTGATAGCAGCATCCACTGCGATCGGTAAATGAGGTCCATGTTGTTCGATCGCCCCGATAGGTTGCACAATAACCACATTTTCCTTATCCTCCATGGAGTCAATATCAGTCCAGGAGAGATAAGGGAAAAAACGCTGAGGAGGGATAAAACTGTGCATGATGGTTGTTTGAATGGTTGTAACACAATTTCAGTTTACAGCGTCGACCAAAATAGAGTAATTTAGGGTAAAAATTGTTACCTATAATGGAAGGGAAATAAACCAAACCCATGTCAATGCCAACAGAACTATATCATCTCGTCGCTTTTATCATCGCGTTGGTGGTGGTTTGGTGGAATACTCCCATCATTAACGAGTTTGGACAAAGAAAAGGTTTAGTTGATAAACCCAACCAAGACCCTGATAAAGATACCATGCACGAACGACCAATGGTCCGCTTAGGAGGGGTTTCTATTTTTGCAGGAACCGTTATTGCATTAATATTAGTTTGGATTTTGGGGGGGTTTGGTTGGTTGCCCCCCAATAAAGAATGGGAAATATGGGGCGTTACTATGGGCGGTGTGGCCTTTTTCCTCATTGGCCTAACGGACGATCTCTACAATTTAAGCCCCATGACTCGCCTTATATTACAAACAGTGGTAGCCAGTGCTGCTTGGGGTGTGGGAGTTCGTATTGAGTTTTTATCCGTTCCTTTTGGTAATTTAATTCAAATAGGTTTATTGAGTCTTCCCATTACAGTTATTTGGCTGGTAGGCATGGCCAATGCTATTAATTGGATCGATGGTTTAGATGGGTTGGCTGCCGGAGGATGTGGCATTTCTGCGGTGGTGATGATGGTGTTAGCTTTATTCATGGAACAACCAGCCGCTGCTTTGATTGCGGCAGCATTAGCTGGGGCAGCTTTAGGGTTTCTTCGTTACAATTTCAACCCGGCAACTATTTTTATGGGAGATGGTGGAGCCTATTTTATGGGGTTTACCCTGGCTGGTGTGGGGGTTATTGGTTTGGTGAAAGTGGCAACTATGGCCACGGTAGCGGTAACAGCAGTATTATTGCCTTTTGTTGTGTTAGCTGTGCCAATTTTAGATATGTCGGTGGTGATTATTTCCCGTATTGCCCAAGGAAAATCGCCGTTTATTGGGGATAACCGTCATCTACATCACCGTTTAATTCAAGCAGGAATTTCTCATCGTCTCACAGTATTGTTTATTTATGCTTTAACTTTATGGGTGGGTAGTATTGCTTTAGGACTATCTAATATTCCCAGTGGTTGGGGATTTGCGATCGCTGCTACATTCTTATTAGGATATGTGGGTTGGCAAGCTTGGCGTAAACGTCTAGAAATTCATGATTGATGTGACATTCTCCCAACCCTGACCGCTTAGGCGGTACAGGGTAGGCTTCCTCATATCACTACGAGGCTTTCCTGCTTCTACGGGAGGCTCTAGATGACTTTTTACGGACATCCCCGATAACCTCGTCCTCCACAGGCAGCTTGACCCCCAGTCCGAGGGCTGCAAGTCCACGTTGCTCGACTATCATAGCAGCAGCAACGTCCCTATCAGTTACAAAACCACAATTAGAACATTCATGTACTCGTTGAGATAAGCTTTTTTTCCCCGTCACTACCCCACAATTAGGACAAGTTTGACTGGTAAAATTAGCATCAACTTTCTCAAAGTAAACATTTCTTTTCCAAGCGACGTGGCTTAATATTTCCAGAAAACTCCCGAAACCAGTATCAAGAGTATGCTTACATAACATTCCTCTCGACATAGCTTTTAGGTTTAAGTCTTCGGCAAATATGATATTAGCTTGGTCACAAAGATGGTGAGCAACCTGATAATGAAAATTCTTACGAGTGTTATAAATGTGTTCGTGTAATCTAGCTACTTTTTCACGAGCTTTATGCCAGTTTTTAGACCCCTTTTGTTTCTTAGATAATCTTCGTTGCAGCCATTGAAGCTTGCTTTGAAGTTCTACAAAGAACCTTGGTCTAACTATTAACTCTTGCTGTGAGGTAGCGATAAATTTTTCCAGCCCTAGATCAATCCCTAAAGATTTTCCTTGTGCTTCAATAGATGGAATTTTAACATCTGACTGAATACAGATAACAGCATACCAACCAGACGCTTTTTTAACTATTTGAACTTGTTTAACGATAAAACCATCGGGAATAGGTCTGTGTAGGTTTAGCCTAACACTACCTATTTTTGGTAGTCTTATCTGATACCCTGTGATGGGATTATCTTTGAACTGAGGAAAATTTATTGATCTGTACTGACCATACTTTTTAAACCTTGGAAACCCGAAACTTCTTTTCCAGAAAAAGTTAAACGCTTTGTCCAGGCGACCTATAACCTCTTGTAACACTTGAGACTGAACTCGTTTAAGTGATGGGTATTCTTTTTTGGCTTGTGTTAAAGCTTTTTTCTGCTTATAGTAGTCAGGAAAAGGCTGGTCAGCAGGGATAATATATTCAGAATGAAGACTACAAGCATTAACCTTACATTTACGAGAATTTATCCATTCTTTCCTTTCTCTCAAAGCGTAATTATAGACACATCGACAGATTTCTAGCCAGTCAAGTAATTCTTTTTCTTGACTAGCATCAGGATAAATTCGGTAGCAATAATTAGGGTTTGCTGAATAAAAGCAAAACCCTATTCTTTAAAAGGTTACACCCATATTCGCGATCGCAAAAAAGATCAGCTTTGTCGGCTACAAACCGCTATAATTGGTAGAAACACCTCCCAGTTGTTGGTCAAGAACAAATGTATCGAAAAGAGGAGCAACCTTTACCGCCCCCAGAAAAATTTGAATTACCTTTCGAGGGCAAATTGTCCCCCAATAATCGTTGGGTAATCATGGCAGAGTTGATACCTTGGGATGATTTTGAGGAAGAATATGCTAAACTTTTTTCAGCATAAAAAGGTGCGCCAGCCAAACTATTTAGAATGGCATTAGGGACATTAATTATTAAGGAAAAATTAGGAACAAGTGATAGAGAAACTATAGAACAGATTAGAGAAAATCCCTATCTACAATACTTTATAGGTTTAAATTGTTATCAACAAGAGCCACCACTGGAATCTTCAATGCTAGTTCATTTTAGGAAAAGAATTGATGGAGAATTGATAAACAAAATCAATAAAAAAATAGTAAAAAGAGAAATAGACAAGAGTGATAAAGAAGTAAAAAAAAAGGATTGTCTCCAAGAAAAAGGAGAAAAAATAAAAAATAAAGGTAAACTAATTTTAGATGCGACTTGTGCGCCAGCAGACATCAAATACCCAACGGATTTAGGCATATTAAATCAAGCCAGAATTGAGACAGAAAGAATAATAGATAATCTTTATAAACCATTAAGAGTAAAATTGAGAAAAAAGCCGAGAACTTCTAGAAAAATTGCTAGAAAGGAATACTTAAAAGTAGCTAAAAAACGAAAAGTATCTTATCAAGAAAGAAGAAAAGCTATCGGGAAACAGTTAAAATACCTTAAGAAAAATTTAGGAAATATAGAAGACTTAATTCAAGCTGGGGCTTCCCTGGAAAATCTGAGTAAAAGACAGAAAAATTGTCTAGAGACTATCAAAAAAGTTTATGAACAACAACAGTCAATGTGGGAGAATAAGACCCAGAGTGTTCCTCAAAGAATTGTAAGTTTAACTCAACCGCATATTCGTCCAATAGTGAGGGGAAAAGCAGGAAAACCAATAGAGTTTGGAGCTAAACTCTCAGTAAGCTGTGTAGATAACTATGTGTTTCTAGACAAAATAAGTTGGGAAAACTTCAATGAATCTTGTCATTTAAAAGAACAAGTAGAAAAGTATAAAGAAACGTTTGGCTATTATCCCGAATCCGTCCATGTAGATAAAATTTATCGAACTAGGGAAAACAGAAATTGGTGTAAGGAAAGAGGGATAAGAATCAGTGGTCCGAAGTTAGGAAGACCTCCGAAAAATGTCAGTGAAGAAGAAAAGAAACAAGCCCACTCCGATGAATGCTTCCGTAATGCTATTGAGGGAAAGTTTGGACAAGCTAAACGAAGATTTAGCCTAAATCTCGTGATGACAAAACTCCCTGAAACCTCCATTACATCTATTGCTATTACATTTTTAGTTGTCAATTTTTCTAAACTTCTGAGGCAGTTTTTGTCGCTTTTTTTGTCCTTATTTACTAATAATAGAACAGGGGAACTCATTAAACCGCCTTTCATTAATTTTGATTATACTTTAAACAATTTTTATGTACTAAAACTTATTGATTTGTCAGAAAATTCTTGGTCAAAAGTGGCATAAATTTTGGAGAAACTTTTTCAGCAAACCCTAATTAAGGTTTAACACTTCCGCTATCTAAACAAACATAAACTTATTGTATAGCATTTAGGATAAAAATGTCAATCCCTAGCAAATAATTGTTTGTCAACTTTCGGGGCATCGAACCCCTCAGTTGACCTCCGACCCTGCCGACTTTACAAGTCGGCAGGAAAGCGGAGGTGCATTCCGCACCGCCATTCATCCCACGCTGATTTGTGTGTTTTTTTGGAAAATACAGCGTGGGATGAATGGCGGTTAAGCTAAATTTCAAATAATCATGGTGACTTGCCTGAAAAATGTGCCATGAGAAAAACTACTATAAATCAGGGATTAGCGAAATGCTATAAAAAACAGGGTGATCAATAATCACCCTGTTTTTTAGTCCTCAAGGATAATCAGAGGTAAATTGATTAAACAGCAACAGTTTTCTTGGTTCCTGCGCTTAATTCACCCTTAGCATATTTATCAGAATAAGCATCAAGACTTTCTTGCTTGATCTTACTAGCATTTCCAGCAGTCCAGAATTGCTGATAACGATCAGAACAAACTTGTTTCATGTACTTCATGGAAGGCTTCATGAAGTGGCGAGGGTCAAAGTTAGCAGGATCTTTAACCGCAGCTTCACGAATAGCAGCAGTGATAGCTAAACGGTTGTCGGTATCGATGTTAACCTTACGAACCCCACTCTTGATACCTTTTTGAATTTCTTCAACGGGTACACCATAGGTTTCAGGAATTTGACCACCGTATTCGTTGATCATGTCTAACCATTCTTGGGGTACGGAAGAAGAACCGTGCATTACCAAGTGAGTGTTGGGGAGACGGCTATGAATTTCTTCAATACGACTAATAGCGAGAATTTCACCAGTGGGTTTGCGGGTAAACTTATAAGCACCGTGACTGGTTCCAATAGCGATGGCTAAAGCATCAACCTGAGTACGTTCTACAAATTCTACTGCTTCGTCGGGATCGGTGAGCAATTGGTCTTTACTAAGGGTTCCTTCAAATCCGTGGCCGTCTTCTTTGTCTCCTTTTCCGGTTTCCAAAGAACCTAAACAACCTAATTCACCTTCTACACTAGCACCCACAGCATGAGCGACTTTAACCACTTCAGCCGTTACATTTACGTTATATTCAAAGCTAGCAGGGGTTTTTGCATCTGCTTCTAAAGAACCATCCATCATTACACTGGTGAAACCGTTACGGATAGCACTGTAGCAAGTTGCAGGACTGTTGCCGTGATCTTGGTGCATGGCAATGGGAATATGAGGATAACTTTCTACTGCACCTAAAATTAAATGACGCAGAAAGTTCTCTCCAGCATACTTACGCGCACCACGAGAAGCTTGTAAAATCACAGGACTATCTGTTTCGTCTGCGGCCTGCATAATCGCTAAAATCTGTTCCAGGTTGTTAACGTTAAATGCAGGGATACCATAACCATTCTCGGCTGCGTGGTCTAGAAGCAGTCTCATAGGTACAAGTGCCATAAATGTCCTCCTAATCTCTTTATTAGATGTTTTGTAAGCAAGTTGTTAAGAAAAATATTTCTCTTATTCGTTAATCTTAAGATAGATTTTACTATTTGACTAATTCTTTTTTTATTTTTTTGAACGCATACTTTTGTTGATTTGACAATGTCAATTTACTCTCGAGATTAGCAGTAAATACAATAATAAGCGTTTATTTGGCTGATTTAGCAGTTTTTCACTGATCTTTACGATTCTTGTTCGGGTTCACTGTTGCCGGTCATTATCTGGAGCTAGAGAATCTGGAGCTAGAGATTTTTGGCTCCAGTGCCTAACTAGAGGGGATAGGTAATTATTTTCTCATATTTTCTTCCTATACTTTCCCATGTGTAATTATTTTCGACATAGTTCCGACCGTTTTTTGATAAAGTTTGACGCAACTTTTTGTCTTCAAATAAATTACTAATTCCTTTGACATATTCTTCTATTTTATTCGCTCTTAATGCTCTTAATGGTGTATTGTCTCCATCAACTTTCATTCCTTCTAAACCCCGATCACTTGCTACGATAGGAACCCCTGCTGCCATCGCTTCTAGGGTCTTATTTTTAATGTCAAAACCTGATCTTAAAGAAATAACACAAACAGTTGCTTTGTGTAAATATTCTGCCATTGACGGCACTTTTCCTGTTACTGTAATCCCTGGATTTTTCCCTAATTTTAGCACAGATTCTGTTGGGTTTGCCCCGACAATAGTTAAAATAGCATCAGGATATTTTTGACGTAATAAAGGAAAAATTTCTTGACTAAAAAAGCAAGCAGCATCAATATTAGTCACATAGTCCATTCCTCCTGTGAGGATTAAATGATGACCCCCTGGATCACTACTTCGCTCAGGAAAAATACCTAAATCGACTCCGTTAGGAAGCACAGAAACTTGACTATTTATTTTAAATTCTTTTAGTTGTTGATAGTCGTCATCTGTGGTAACAACCACATGAGAAAACTTCTGATAAACTCGTTTTTCGTAGCGTTTCAACAAAGGTAAATAAAGGCGATCCCTTTGAGAGTTTTCCGAAGTTGCTGTATCAAGCTGATGTTGACAAGTACGATACACAGAACTATGACTATTAATAACTGTTTTTATCTTCTCTTTCCAGTGAGGACGAATATAAATTTCATTAACACTATGTTCACAGGTAATGGCATCAAAATCATTATTCTTAACAGCTTGATCAACCCAGTTCTGAATTGATTGATCGTATAGAAAAGAAACATTGGGAGGAGTTCCTGTTATCAAAAATTGACAAAAACGCTTGACTTTTTCTACAATCCCTGATTCAGGATTGTTAGGACGAGGAAATAACATTAAAGTTTTGACCTAACCCTTTAAAGCCTCTATTTCTTCTTCGGTAACATCTTCAGCTTTTTGGGTGACTAAAGTAATCTCATGATAATAACTTAACTGTTTTAATAAGTTAAATGTTCTGACTTGAGTTCCCCCTCGACTGGGAGGAAAAGGAAAAGTAGCACAAATCATTAATAATTTCATTCTTGGTTAAGATAGTTATGGAAAAAATATGTTATATTATAAATCGAGACAACTAAGTATTCGGTAGTAGATTTTGTTATCAGCATTGACGGGTGTACCCCTTTCAGCCTTTGTACGATTCTCTCCGATGACTCACGCTCTACAATCCTTCTAAATAACGGAGATAATCGAAAATGTCAATTTATGTAGGAAACTTATCCTATGACGTGAATAAAGAAGACCTTGAGGAGGTCTTCACAGAATATGGTTCAGTTAAGCGTGTTCATATTCCTAAAGACCGTGAATCAGGTCGTATGCGAGGCTTTGCCTTTGTAGAGATGGATTCTGATGACCAAGAACAGGAAGCTATCTCTACCTTGGATGGGGCTGAATGGATGGGCCGTACCTTAAAGGTTAATAAAGCCAAAGAAAGAGAACCTCGTGGTTCTTTTAACGGTGGTGGTCGCTCAAATTACTAAGTTAACCAATCAAGGGGTAGAGAGCTTGTATTGAGCCTCTCTACCCCGATGTATTAACCGAGCCGATTTTCTATCATCATCCTAACAACCTCTGGCATTTTATATTGAGCCTTCCAACCTAATTTTTTCTCAGCTTTGCTGGGGTTTCCACAACTATAAGTGATATCGGTGGGACGAAACAAACTGGAGTCACTGGTTACATGGTCTTGCCAATTTAAGCCTAGACAGTTAAAAGTTTCCATAACAAACGCTTCTAAGGAATAACTGTCTCCGGTGGCAATTACATAATCATCGGCTTGAGGCTGTTGTAGCATTAAGTGCATTGCTTGGACGTATTCAGGGGCCCATCCCCAGTCCCGTTTGATGTTGATATTTCCCAGTTGTAATTTATGGGAATGACCTTGAGCAATTTTGCAAGCGGTTGCGACAATTTTTTGAGTCACAAATCGTCCGGGGCGTAAAGGAGATTCGTGGTTAAATAAAATACCAGAACAGGCAAAAATGCCGTAAGCTTCCCGATAATTAGCTACCTCCCAAAATGCTGCAAATTTTGCTACCGCATAAGGACTACGAGGACGAAAAGGTGTTAATTCATCGGCAGTAATTGTATCCGTATCCCCAAAACATTCACTAGAACCAGCATTATAAAATTTAATAGGTGCGCCAGTAAAGCGGATAGCTTCTAGTAAGTTTAAGGTACCAGTAGCAATACTTTCCAAGGTTTCTACAGGGAGTTCAAAGGATAGTCCCACAGAACTCTGGCCAGCTAAATTATAAACTTCATCTGGTTCAGTTTTATGAAGAATTTGTAGCACACTACGAAAGTCATTCAGTGCCATAGATTCTAGTTTAACTTCTTCTCTAATTCCCAGACGAACTAAGTTTTGAAAAGAGGACATTTGTGCATCCCGTGAGGTTCCAGAAACCACATAACCTTTATTGAGAAGAAATTGAGCAAGATAAGCCCCATCTTGTCCAGAAATACCACAAATTAAAGCTGTTTTTTGTCCCATTTTTTCTATTATTTTTTTGGAGATTGAGAAGGTTTGACGAGTAATTGTAGGGCTTCTTTTAAATAGCCAATTTGACCGTAAGCGTAAACTAAATTATCAAAGCTTTCTGCTGAATTACCAAGATATTTTAAGGATTTATATAACCCTCTTATTAATCTTTCCCCTCCCCTTCCTAGCTGCTTAATTCCAGTTCTTCCAGCAATTTCTTCTCGATAACACTCGCTTACCCCTTGCCACCAACTTCGACTCAAAAACCAACTACGCTGTAGCCTTTCTGGGGCAACATTATGGGCAACCAGTGCCTCGGGAAGATAGAAAACCTCCCATCCTTGATTTAAAGCCAATTCTGTCATAAATAACTCTTCATTGGAAAGTAGTTTTTTGCCTACTCTACCCAAATTAGCATCAAAACCACCAATTTTCTCTAAAAATGACCTTCGAAGTGAATAATTTAAACCTCTGGGGGTGAGTTGAGGGTTGGTAATGGAAATAACCTTGTCCCCCAAATCATAAGCCCCTAAAGCCCCTGCTAACCCTTCAGAAATCCATGTGGGAGGGGTGATTTTATCGGGCCAGATCAAAGTTACTTTGCCTCCTGCGATCGCTAATTTTTCCTTCTGCTCATAAGCATCAACTAAAACCCGTAACCATTGAGAAGAGGCGATCGCATCATCATCCAGATAGGCCAAAATCGGCGCGGTAGTTTCTTCTGCCCCACGATTACGGGCGACAGATAACCCTAGAATCGGCTCATAAACATATCTAACTTGAGATTTTGATAAAAATGGAGCTACAACCTCTTTTGTTTGGTCTGTGGAGCCATTATCCACGATTAGAACTTCATAATTAACACCCTCTTGAGCTAAGAGACTTTCAATGGCATCACCTAAATAGCGATCGCGGTTATGGGTACAGATGATGGCAGCAATTTGAGGATTGGACATAATCACTGGGGGACTGGGGGACTGGGGGACTGGGGGACTTGGGGACTGGGGGACTTGGGAGAAAATATTACTATTCTTGACTTTCTACTAGATACTTACTACAAGTATCTAGTAAAACTTGTTCATAGCGTTGAGTCATCTGTTCCCAAGCATATTCATTTTCTATTAAAGCGCGTCCATTATTGGATAATTTTTCTTGCAGTTTTTCATCTTCCTAAAAATAACCTGGGGGAGAGATGAAACCTAAAACCGATATACCCAAATCAACGGAACGAATTAAGTCCATGATTTCTCTTACCATCAGGTCGATGATGTAAGTAGTGACAAACTTAAGCGCAAGGGTCATGGATGTGAGAAGCAATAAGAAGCAAATGCCTACTTGTAATGAGTACGGATAAGCTGACGTATTGCTGGTTAATTAGAAGAAATAGTCTCTATTAGAGGTAGTTAAATGTCGAATGCGAGTATAACCAAGACTACGCCAGAATGGAACACAATCAACTGGGCAAAAGTCCAGAGGAAAGTGTTTAAGCTTCAAAAAAGAATATTTCAAGCTGTTAAATCAGGTAATAAAGTTAAAGCTAAAAAGCTTCAGAAGTTACTGTTAAAGTCACACTACGCAAAGCTCCTAGCCATACGCAAAGTGACCCAAGACAACCAAGGCAAGAAAACTGCTGGAGTTGATGGGATAAAGGCATTACGCCCCAACCAAAGACTAAAGCTAATTAAAGAACTTACCTTAAAAGGTTACAAAGCAAAGGCACTTCGACGGGTTTGGATTCCTAAGCCTGGAAGAGAAGAAAAACGTGGACTGGGAATACCAACCATGAAAGACAGAGCGATGCAAGCCTTGGTTAAATCAGCCTTAGAACCATATTGGGAAGCCCAATTCGAGGGAACATCTTATGGTTTCCGTCCAGGCAGAAGCGCACATGACGCTATCGGTAGAATATACTCTGGAATCAATCAATGTTCCGGTGGTAAATATGTCTTAGATGCCGATATAGCAAAATGCTTCGATAAGATTAACCATGAGTACCTACTGTCCAAAGTAGATTGTCCATATCTCATCAAAAGAATCATTAAACAATGGTTACAAAGCGGGGTAATGGACAATGGTGTATTTGAGGAAACCGATTCAGGAACACCTCAAGGTGGTGTAATAAGTCCCTTGTTGGCTAACATTGCACTACATGGAATGATAAATGACACAATGAACAAGTTTCCCAAATCCTTTTACAGAAATGGGAAACAAGTGAGGGATAATCAACCCAAAATCATCCGATACGCAGATGACTTCGTAATTATACATAACGAATACGAAGTCATCCTACAATGTAAAGAAATAATTGCACAATGGTTAAAAAAGGCTGGACTGGAACTAAAACCAGAAAAGACCTCCATCAGACATACCTTAAAAAGTATTGAACACGATGGACAAACCGTTGACCCTGGTTTCGATTTTCTTGGATTCAACATCAGGTCATATTCAAAGGGAAAGCACCGTTCAGGTAAAACCCCACGTGGCAAGATAATAGGAAGCAAGACACTAATCAAACCAAGCAAGAAAAAAATACTAGCTCACCACGAGGCTTTAAAAGAGGTCATTAAAGACAATAAAAAAGCCCCACAAGCAGCATTAATCGCAAGATTAAATCCCATAATACTAGGATGGTGTAACTACTATCGAACGGTCGCAAGTAAGGAAACATTTGCATCCGAAAACAACGTACTATGGAATATGCTAAGAGCTTGGACAGTTAACAGGAAAAAGAAAAAAACACCATTGTATGAAGCCCTTAGAAAATATTTCTCATACGGAAAGTACGGAAAATGGACGTTTCAAACAGAAGAAGCAGTCCTCTACTATCATGCCGAAACGGAAATAAAGAGACATCAATTGGTTAAACCTGACGCATCACCTTATGACGGAAACTGGACTTACTGGAGTAAAAGACGGGGAACATATACCGGGACACCAGCTAGAGTATCAAGACTCTTAAAGAAACAAAAAGGTATATGCCCTCAATGTAAGCAACACTTCACACCTGAAGACTTGATAGAAGTTGACCACATTATCCCTAAATCGAAAGGTGGTTTGGATACATACAACAATCTTCAAGCTCTACATCGTCACTGTCATGAGGCCAAAAGCAAAAATGACTACCTCTATGATTGGCACTTATAATGGCTATGAATGGAAAGACGATGTATTAACAGTACCCTAGACAAGGGACTAATTGCCGAGAGCCATGTGAGGTGAAAGTCTCACGCACGGTTCGGACTGGGAGTCGTGGTAGGTGACTACCACTTCGACCCCTAATTAATGCCACTTTTAGAAACAGCAAAAGTTAACTTAGTTTTTTATGGTCATTCCCATCTTTGGAATCGTTTTTTAAGTAAAGATGGTATTAATTTTCTAGAATCTTCTAATGTTGGTAATAGTTATGGCGCACATTTAGGCAATAATAAAAGACCTATCCCTCCTGATTATTCTCAGTCCAACTATGTTGAAATAGGTAATCCTAATGGACTTAAAGCAATTATTCCTAATTTAGCACCCTTAACAGATGAAAATAATAATCCTCTACCTTATATTGCTAGTAATTATATCACAGTTTTCAGTATTTTAGACACAGAAAAAGGAATAGTAAGCAGTTATTACTTTGATACTCGTCAACCCAATTCTAGTGTTATTAAATTTGATGAATTTACAATTTAATGGTATTTTCAGAGGAATAATTAGTTTATTCATTGATCCCCAATAGTTAAATGATTGAATTAGGGCATTTGCTAAGAGTACATCTTTTGATATACTAAAGATATTATCGGATTTATAACAACTATGACCTAATCTGTGAGTGAATTATATCCTTTATAAGAACAATTCACAAGCTTCTCTTACGAATAACATTTTTGTATCAGTATTACTACTCAAAACTTCTTAAAGGAAGTTTCTAATCAATTAATTCAAGTTTTGGTTTTTTACTTTAAAACTATTAAACATCAGTAGAAGTTAATTATGAACCGTTTTTTTTACGAAAAATCCAGTAGTTACCAAGGATATTTAATTATTCCTTTTCTTTTAGCAAAACTTAGTGGTGAGTTTATTTATTCTTATTCTTTATTATCGTCACAAGGTTATGATGATGAGTTTCATAAAGCAAAAAATCCAGCAGGAATTTGCTCTACTACATTAACTGGGATGATAGAAATTGCTCAAGAACATCTTAACCAATACAGTGTTAATTTAAAAGAAGATGATTATTTTGAGCAACGTTATACTTATCAAGGTACATTAATCATTATTCATAGACAAGGAAAAAGATGTTCTTATGAGCATTATCCTTCCCATGAATTAAGAAATATTGCTGCACCAACTTTGTTTCTCAATCCTGATAGTTGTATTGACTGGATTAAAAAAAGATTGGCTCGTCGTCAAGTTCAATTTTAAAGCTTGGAAGGCTGTGTTAGTATTTGTATGTTAAGGATTTTGTGTACAAAGAAAAAAAAGCTAAGTTTCGTTTAAAATCAGTGGTAAAAATCTTGGTAATTATCTCTTTATTTTTATTGACAATTACCCAATCTTCTGCATTAGACAAAGACTTAGAAGAATCTTTACCTCCTCTACAAACCCATCCTTTACCCACTCCATTAAACCAATGGCAAGATCAACCCTATTCTGGGGACTATTTTGACCAAATTGAACCCAGTGTAGCAGGTTATCTATTATGGTCGGAATTTCCTATAAAAATCTACTTTGATCGTCCCGATAACCCTAGTGATACTGCTGCGACAACTCGTCGTTTCAATCAATGGGTTAGTGCAGTTGAAACGTCTATTAGTGAATGGAACAGTTATTTACCCATGACAGAAGTAGACAGAGCCGAATTAGCCGATATTATCATAGAAAGGAATGATCCTCCTATAGATGTACAAGTAGACCCAGAAACAGGACAATTAGATATTCCTCGCGCTAGAACTGCTCAAGCTCGCTATGAGTTTTATATCGAAAACAATCAGCTTTTACATAAGATGGTTATACAAATTAGTCCTCGTTTAAGTCAAGTTGCCACTCTATCTGCTGCACGTCATGAGTTAGGTCACGGTTTAGGAATTTGGGGTCATAGTTTACAAGAAAATGATGTCCTTTATTTTTCACAAGTTAGTTCATCGATTCCTATTTCTTCTAGAGATATTAACACTTTGAAAAAAATTTATGAGCAACCAACTCGTTTAGGATGGTCTTTCCCAGGGGATAATTGATTTTAACAATGTACTAAGGGTATTATAGCGTTTCTCGGACTCAATATGTACACCTCATATCGAGCCTCCGAACTCCGAACTCCTAAAACTAGAAAACTCTGTACCTCACAAGTATGAGAAGTGCTATATTAGGATTTGCTAAGAGCTAATCCGGCTAACCATCCGGTAGTCCAAGCACTTTGAAAATTAAACCCCCCGGTTACTCCATCAATGTCTAAAACCTCTCCAGCGAAGTATAAATGCTGACAAACTTTGCTTTCCATTGTCGAAAAATTAACTTCTTTCAATTTTACTCCTCCACAGGTCACAAACTCATCTTTAAAAACTCCTTTACCGAGAATTTTATACTCTCCTTGAGTTAATTCTTTAGCCAGTTTAATCAGTTCATTTTTAGACAGTTCAGACCATTTTTTTTGAGGGTCAACAGCAATAAAGTTTAGTAATCTTTGCCACAGTCTTTTTGGTAAGGGGAAAGGGCAAAAAGAAGAAATTTGTTGACGAGATTGGCGATATTGAGACTGAATTTCTATTAATTTTTCCTTAACTTGTTGAGGGTTATCAGGGAAAAGCCAATTAATTGATAGTAACATTTGATAATTGTTTTCCGCCAATATTTTTGCTCCAAATGCGGATAATTTGAGGACTCCAAAACCACTAATACCCCAATGGGTAATTAAAAGAGATCCTGATTGTTGTGCCGTTTTATTTTTACCTTTTCCAGATAATTTTAAGCCTACGGAATCGACGGAGATACCTTCTAGTCCTTGAAAACGTGAATCTTTGATCTTAAAAGTAAATAAAGAAGGAAGAGGCGTGATAATTTCATGGCTTAGAGATTTGGCTAATTGATAGCCCCTAGCACTACTTCCTGTTGCTAGTAAAATCCTGTCACCTCTTAAGCTTTCTCCGTGTTTTAATCTAACTTTAAACTGGTTTTCCTGTAACTTTAAAGCCACTACTTCCGACTTTAATTTTATATCAATCTTAGCATTTTCGGCTGCTTTGATTAGACAATTAACAATAGTTTGGGAGCTATCAGTTACAGGAAAAACACGACCATCGGCTTCTGTTTTTAACCTTACACCTCTTTTCTCAAACCAATTTATTATGTCTTGAGGTTGAAAGCGAGTAAATGCTCCTCGCAGTTCCCTACCACCACGAGGATAATAAGTTACTAATTCTGCTGGATCAAAGCAATGATGAGTTACATTGCAACGTCCCCCACCAGAAATACGAACTTTTCCTAAAACTTTAGCACTTCCTTCAATTATTGTCACACGGGTTAGAGGATTATTTTCAGCGCAAACAATCCCTGCAAAAAAGCCAGCCGCACCTCCTCCAATAATAATAATATCCAATGAATTGCTCAATGTTGAATAACCTTTTGCTTAAACCTAAAACTTCTGGTCTGAAGATAACATAATTTAAGGATACAGTTAAAGAGGAAGATATTAGAAATGATCTCAAAAGAAGATTTCAAGGCTATAGATTATAAGCTCCTTCAGTTTCTGGACTTTCCACTTTAGGTAGTCCCATACTGTAGTTAAGGACACGACTTTTGAGGTTGTAACTAATTTCACCTTTTTGAAGAAGACTGCGGATAAAATGTTCTAAGTCTGAACCGATGCGACGTAAATTATAATCGCTTAATTCTTCGCCACTGGCAGACTCTACTAACTCATCAAATTTACGATAGACTTTTTGTAAAGCATCTTCCTCCCAGTTGAATTCGTTATCGGGATCAACATCTAAAGTGAGCATATTATCACTTTCTACTAATTCATTTTTGTGAACTTCGGCTGTATAGATACGGATATGACGAGTTGTAGATTTGACAAACATAGTAGATAAATAAAAAAAGAGACTTATATTTAGATGGTAATGCTTTCTGCTTTAAACAGCAATTAAACTTGATCGAGATTAGGAGAAGGGGATAAAGACTTAAACCTTCATCCCCATGGAGTGATTATTTACTTCCGGCTTTGACGCATTCTTCAACCAAAGGCATTACAGCATCAACATCTTTCCAGCCTAAAATTTCTGTGACTTTTTTCTCCAGATTTTTGTAGGTACGGAAAAATTCCGCAATTTCTTCTAAACGGTGAGGAGCAATGTCTTTGATAGATTTTACTTCGCTAAAGCGTGGATCTTCATCAGGGACACAAAGAACTTTTTCATCGCGATCGCCACCATCGATCATTTCTAACATACCAATAGGACGGGCTGCAATGACACAACCCGGGAAAGTAGGTTGATCAATAATCACCATGCCATCCAAAGGATCACCGTCATCCGCTAAGGTATTAGGAACAAACCCATAGTCGTAAGGATATTGTACCGAGGCAAACAAAACGCGATCGAGAGCAAAGGCGTTCATATCCTTGGTTTGAGTCGAGGGGAGCTATTAAACTCCGCCCCTCTCAGTTAGATCTGGACGTGCGACTTTCACCGCATCCGGCTCCCGATAATCTAGACTTTTCCAGTCTTACCCATGTGGATGTAATCGTGACAACTTTGATGGACTGCCAAAAGGTTTTGGGTTCTCCAGTTATCATGATTCCCATCAATGTGATGGAATTGGACTTTTTCATCAGATATGAATTTAAGTCCACAGTGTCCGCATGATTGGTTCTGTCTTCTTAGACATCTAGAGGTGAAATCAGTGTAGAGTTTGCTGTTACGCTTGCTCCAATATACTGTATCTCCGTCGTAGGGGGATTTATTTCCTTTGACGCTGACGAATCGATTTTCTGCGTATGGAACTGATGGGAATGCTTTTAAAAGTAATTCCCTAGTTTTGTAGCGGTCAAGTTTCTTTTCCTTATTGAATTTCTTGAAGGCTCTATAAGCCGTTCTCCATAAGGAAAATCTGGAGCCACTCATTTTGCAGTATCTATGATAATTTCGCCATCCTCTGACTAGAGGTGCAATTTTTTCTGCTTTTACTCTAGCCCCAATATTCGAGTTATTAACGATTTTTTTGACTTTATTGATAAAAGTTTTATAGTTGTCCTCTGATGGAACACATCTAAACTTTCCGTTTTGTTGGACTTTAAAATGCCAGCCCAGGAAGTCAAATCCATCTGTCGAGTGTACTAGCTTTGTTTTGCTTGACTTTATTTTTAGTCCTCGTTCGGCTAGAAACTGTTCAACCCTTAAAAGTATCAACTCAGCGTTATCTTTTGGCTTTAAAATGAAAACCATATCATCCGCATAACGGATGCTATTGTGGAGGTCTTCTATTCCATCTAACGCTATGTTTGCTAATAGAGGGCTGACCACTCCCCCTTGGGGGGTTCGGAGTTCTGGAAATTCAGGGCCGACTCCTGCCTTTAGACATTTCCAAAGGCCAAGTTTAATAGCTTGTGGTGCTATGACCCGTTCCATTATTGATGTGTGGTCAATCCTGTCGAAACACTTTTCTATATCTAGCTCTAGTATTCTCTTATTAATCCCATTAGCGTGTGAGCTTAGGTTATTGAAGAGAATTTTTTGCGCATCGTGCGTTGAGCGTCCGGGTCTGAACCCATAGCTTTTGGCGTGGAAAAGTGCCTCATGTGCTGGTTCTATGGCGTATTTAACAAGGCATTGCCATGCTCTGTCTGCCATAGTGGGAACCTTCAGCATTCTGGTTGTTCCATCCTTTTTAGGGATGGGAACTGCTCTTAGCTTTGAATGATTCCATTTGTTAGCTGTGAGTAACCTTTTTGCTAAGGCGAACCTTTGTTTGAAGTTCAGGGATTTTTGCCCATCCACTCCTGCGGTTCTTTTTCCAGCGTTTAGCTGTGTAACTTGTCGGACTGCCAGTAATCTTGCTGCTGAGGATTTCAGAATTAGCTTTTGCAGGTTCTTTGCTCGTACCCTGTCATTCTCTCGAATGGCTTTGAACAGTCTTGTTTGTAATCGGAAAAGATTCCTTTGGAGTTTCTTCCAAGGGAGCTTTTGCCAAAGTTCACTGAAGTTGATTTCGTGTCTAACCATGATTTACGTACTTGACCATTTTCTGATTACCTCAAGGCAGTTACGCCTTGTCCTACCCGAAATAAAGGGGTTCGGTGTCTCGTCTCACTTACCTGGGTTTTCGACCTTTCCCAAGACCTTTATTCCGTTTTTATTCGTTCCGACGGTGCGATTTCTTGCCATCTTTAGAGCGAACCACTTTGCCCATTTGCCTCTCGAGGGTTACAGTTATCATTCGAATAATACTGTGAGAGTAGCAAATCAACTCGGTCATTTGGATTCAGATTGACCGGTCATACGTAGGACACTTTTATAGGTTCTGTTTACTCATGGATGACTACCATAACGCCAGTGTGGTCTATCTGCTTTGACCTCTGATTGCGTCCTTTTGCCAGCTTCAGCCTCCAGAATTCCGAGTCTGGTCACTGTGGCAAGGTTTAGAGTCACCTGTCCTCTCAGGGGTGAGAATTTAACTCACATCGGCTCCGTCAGTTATGTAGTTAAGAATTGTTACGAAGAACCTCTTAACTATCACCTCAGCTTATGAATTAGGCTGAGAACGAACCGCACTCATACTCGTATTTATTCTTGCTTCCTGCCGGAATTTCGATTAAAACATTGATTAGACCAGGTTTTGGTTGAGCCGGAATGAGTGATAAGTCCACGATTTTCTCCGAATGCTTACTAATTACTTTGATTGAGGAAGATAGTGAGATTATGGCTTGAGAACGTTAATATTATTCTTTCTTGAGTCCATAATTTTCCCTTCGTTGCTTATTTTACAACGAATTTACCCCAAGATTGATATGAATCACATGATCACTGTGAGTAATAACATTGAGGGTAAAGGAGAAACCGAAGATAATAAATACAGGATTCAAAAAGCGGGTGCATACAAAAATAGAGGGTTATTGCCTATTGATCACGGCGAATAACCCTTTTTTTATGGTGTAGAGATCAATAACTGTTGACCTCCATATAATTTAAAAGTTAGGCTCTAAATACTTTTTCTACGGCCTGGAGTAAGAATTCTCTAGGAAAGAAGCGAGAACTATTAACTATTAGTTTATTAGTGATGCTTCCTGTTACCACATTAGCTTGATTTTTTTCTAAAGCGTTCAGTCCATCTTTAACCACAGTTTTCGCTGATGTCAAACTGCCATTATTTTTATTTTCAAAACTCTGAGGAAAGTCAGCAACTTCAAAGAAATTTGATTCCGTTGGACCGGGACATAAGGCTAAACAATTGATCCCTTTATCCTTATTTTCTGCCCATAATGATTCTGTGAAACTGAGAACAAAGGCTTTTGTGGCTGCGTAAGTAGATAGATAGGGTAAAGCTTGGAAACCTGCAATAGACGCTACATTAATGATACTGCCTTGTCTGTGTGTTTGCATCTGGGATAAGAATAAATGGGTTAATTCCACCAAGACAGTCACATTGAGTTGAATCATCTCTAACTGTTTCGATAATTCTCGTTCAGCAAACGGACCATAATCCGCAAAACCGGCATTATTAATTAAACCATCCACTGTTAACCCCTTGTCTTGAACCTGCTTATATACCTTTTGTGCTGCCTGGGGTTCGGTTAAATCTTGTACAATGACTTCAACATCGATAGATGTTCTTTCTTGTAGTTGTTTAGCTAATTGATCTAGCTTATCCTGGGAGCGAGCAACTAAAATGAGGTTACTACCACGAGCAGCTAATTCTTCGGCAAATGCTTTGCCAATACCCGAAGATGCGCCGGTAATTAGAGCGGTTTTCATCACCATTATGATTACAATCTAAGAGGAGTTAGTATTGTTACGAATTGTAACGCAAACGAACCCAAAAAATTTATTTGTTAATAACCATTAAGACAATGCCCCTAAAACCCATGCCCATGAAAGTTATTAGAGATTTAGGTTGCTTTGTGCGATCGCTGTGGGGTACTTGGTCTTTATCCTTGATGGATCGCTATATTGCCACACAATTGATTAATCCGTTGCTGTTTTCTGTGGGTTTGGTGTCTGTGTTGGGGGTAGCGATCGGTTATTTATCAGATTTAGCGGATAAAGTGGTGGATTCTAATTTGCCTTTAATACAAGCTTCAGAAATTTTGTTGTTAAAGGTGCCAGAGTTTACGGCTTATGCTTTGCCTATTTCTGTGATGTTAAGTACCTTATTAACCTACGGAAGGTTAAGTAGTGATAGTGAATTAATTGCTTTTCGGGGATGTGGGGTAAGTCTTTATCGTTTGATAATTCCTGCTGTGGTGATGAGTTTGCTGGTGACGGGGGTAACGTTTTTGGTAAGTGAGTTAGTGGTTCCGGCGGCCAATTATCGGGCTACGGGGATTTTAGTGGAGTATTTACAGGAAGAACATCCTTATTGGCAAAACAAAGATATTTTTTATCCTGATTATGAACAGGTTGTTTTACCCAATGGAGAGAAAGAAAAACAATTAAAACATCTATTTTTTGCTGAAAAGTTTGATGGGCAAAACTTGAAAAATTTAACGGTTTTAGAGTGGTTAGAAAACCGATTAAATCGTATTGTAGTATCAGATTCAGCGACGTGGAATGGACAGGAAGAAACCTGGGATTTTTTCAACGGAACCCTTTATAAATTAGCCCCAGATGCTTCTTATAAAGAAGCTGATCCCTTTGAACATCGACAGTTACCTTTAAGCAAAGCTGCCTTTGAATTTGCTTTACAGGGACGAGATCCCTATGAAATGAATATTATTCAGGCCAGCCAGTATATGAGGATTTTAAAGATGATGGGGGATGATAAAAAATTACGGACGTTTCAGGTAAGAATTCAACAAAAATTAGCTTTTCCTTTTATTTGTGTGGTTTTTGGGGTGATTGGTTCATCCTTGGGATCGACCCCTCAAAACATGAGTCGGGCGACGGGTTTTGGCTTAAGTGTGGTGATTATTTTTGCTTATTATTTATTAGGTTTTTTGATTGGCAGTTTAGGACTAATGGGTTTAATTTCTCCTGTGTTGGCAGGTTGGTTACCAAATATTTTGGGCTTAGTTATGGGAGGTTACTTACTGTATCGTTTTGCTGAATCTTAGAAAACTTTATAAGGTGTACATTATCCACCTCACACAATAAAAAAGAACCGAGAAAATCAGTTTTTCTCGGTTCTGTGTCTAGATTCAATTAATTAAGTTTTGAATCTTCAAATTTATTGGAGTTCTAAACAACGGTGGTTTCAGGGTTAATATAACCACTGATATCACTGGAGAAAAGATAACCATCACCGACTTCTACAGTAGCGACATTTTCGTAAATGCCATCACTCTTGCTGCTTAACTCGATGTAATCAAAACAAGCAAATTCGTAACCATCTTCATACCCTTTGAGGGTAAGAACGTCACCGGTTTCGATGGTGAGATGTTCGGCTGCTGTGCGAGTTGTGGCAGTATGAGCATTAGGAAGATGAGACCCTAAATGTTCATCAAAAATCCAGTGATCGATGGTGTGTCCATTGACTTTAAATTCACCCTCAGCATGACCATCGTTTTCGTCAAAGTAACCAATAAGAACATCATATTCACCGGTTTCTCCATGAAAACTAATAGAAGCATGTCCCTGATGACCGTTAATTCTGATTAACTCATCAGCAGAAGCATCATTGTTATGTTCAACGCTGTAGTTGTATAAGTGGAATTCTTCAGCTTCTAGGCGAATGGTCTCAGAAGTGGATAAATCTTCAACCGTCAAGGTTTTGGCATACTTCCAAGTTTCACCAGCATCTAAGACGTTATTCCCGTTAACATCCCCAACATTAAATTCACCATCCAGCACTTGATCAGGATTAAAGTCATCGTCCGTATCATCAGGGGTTCCATTATCATCGGTAACGATTACCTCATCAGCATCAAAGGGTACATTCCCTGTGTTGCTTACATGGGGTTTGCTGAATAAAAGCAAAACCCTATTCTTTAAAAGGTTACACCCATATTCGCGATCGCAAAAAAGATCAGCTTTGTCGGCTACAAACCGCTATAAATGGTAGAAACACCTCCCAGTTGTTGGTCAAGAACAAATGTATCGAAAAGAGGAGCAACCTTTACCGCCCCCAGAAAAATTTGAATTACCTTTCGAGGGCAAATTGTCCCCCAATAATCGTTGGGTAATCATGGCAGAGTTGATACCTTGGGATGATTTTGAGGAAGAATATGCTAAACTTTTTTCAGCATAAAAAGGTGCGCCAGCCAAACTATTTAGAATGGCATTAGGGACATTAATTATTAAGGAAAAATTAGGAACAAGTGATAGAGAAACTATAGAACAGATTAGAGAAAATCCCTATCTACAATACTTTATAGGTTTAAATTGTTATCAACAAGAGCCACCACTGGAATCTTCAATGCTAGTTCATTTTAGGAAAAGAATTGATGGAGAATTGATAAACAAAATCAATAAAAAAATAGTAAAAAGAGAAATAGACAAGAGTGATAAAGAAGTAAAAAAAAAGGATTGTCTCCAAGAAAAAGGAGAAAAAATAAAAAATAAAGGTAAACTAATTTTAGATGCGACTTGTGCGCCAGCAGACATCAAATACCCAACGGATTTAGGCATATTAAATCAAGCCAGAATTGAGACAGAAAGAATAATAGATAATCTTTATAAACCATTAAGAGTAAAATTGAGAAAAAAGCCGAGAACTTCTAGAAAAATTGCTAGAAAGGAATACTTAAAAGTAGCTAAAAAACGAAAAGTATCTTATCAAGAAAGAAGAAAAGCTATCGGGAAACAGTTAAAATACCTTAAGAAAAATTTAGGAAATATAGAAGACTTAATTCAAGCTGGGGCTTCCCTGGAAAATCTGAGTAAAAGACAGAAAAATTGTCTAGAGACTATCAAAAAAGTTTATGAACAACAACAGTCAATGTGGGAGAATAAGACCCAGAGTGTTCCTCAAAGAATTGTAAGTTTAACTCAACCGCATATTCGTCCAATAGTGAGGGGAAAAGCAGGAAAACCAATAGAGTTTGGAGCTAAACTCTCAGTAAGCTGTGTAGATAACTATGTGTTTCTAGACAAAATAAGTTGGGAAAACTTCAATGAATCTTGTCATTTAAAAGAACAAGTAGAAAAGTATAAAGAAACGTTTGGCTATTATCCCGAATCCGTCCATGTAGATAAAATTTATCGAACTAGGGAAAAAAGAAATTGGTGTAAGGAAAGAGGGATAAGAATCAGTGGTCCGAAGTTAGGAAGACCTCCGAAAAATGTCAGTGAAGAAGAAAAGAAACAAGCCCACTCCGATGAATGCTTCCGTAATGCTATTGAGGGAAAGTTTGGACAAGCTAAACGAAGATTTAGCCTAAATCTCGTGATGACAAAACTCCCTGAAACCTCCATTACATCTATTGCTATTACATTTTTAGTTGTCAATCTTTCTAAACTTCTGAGGCAGTTTTTGTCGCTTTTTTTGTCCTTATTTACTAATAATAGAACAGGGGAACTCATCAAACCGCCTTTCATTAATTTTGATTATACTTTAAACAATTTTTATGTACTAAAACTTATTGATTTGTCAGAAAATTCTTGGTCAAAAGTGGCATAAATTTTGGAGAAACTTTTTCAGCAAACCCCAATTAGACCATCGTTGTCGGTATCGGCTAAGAGTTTCACCTCAACTCCGGCAATACCTACTTCTCCTGCATCTTGAATACCATTGGCGTTGCTGTCTTCAAATACGAAGTCTCCTAAAGAAGCAGGTTGAACTAACCCTGCATCTAAAGTACCGTTAAAGTCCCCTGACTCTAAGATCACGGTTTCGGTCATGCCGTCCATGGTGGGGTCGGCATCAGAGTCAATGGTGTCATCGTCTCCCACATTGGGGGTGGTGAACTTGAAGCCATCGGGTGCCACAAACTTGACTTTGTATTCCCCAGGGGTTAACCCTTCAAAGGAATAGAAACCATTAGCATCGGTGGTGGTGGTGATGGGGTCGCCATTGCCATCGGTTACAGGAGTGCCATCGGGGTTTTGTAGTTGAACTTCTACTCCTTCAACGCCGGCTTCTCCTGAGTCTTGAATACCGTTACCGTTTGTATCTTCAAAAACGAAGTCTCCTAAACCTGCTGTGTTGAAGAAACCAGCATCAATAGTAGGATTATTTTCTCCTGAAGCTAAAACCACAACATCAGACAATAAACCATCGGAGTCAACGGCAGGATCTCCTCCTTGTTGACGGGGACTAAGGTGATTTCTGATAAAGGAGATCCCTTACGATCCCCCCTAACCCCCCTTAAAAAGGGGGGAATAATTGGAAAAGCAGGTATATTCAAGTGTGGAAATCACCTAACACTATCAAAGCCACTGGGTTGAGTAAATTCAACTTGGTACTCTACACCAGGGGTTAAACCAGTAAATTCATAACTGCCATCCGGTGCAGTGGTAGCTGTATCTACTACATCGTCGATGTTCCAATCGTTATCGGTATCGGCTAAGAGGGTAACTTCTACTCCTCCAATACCAGTTTCTCCTGTGTCTTGGATTCCGTTAGCGTTTGTATCTTCAAAAACGAAGTCTCCTAAAGAAGCAGTGTTGAAGAAACCAGCATCAATAGTAGGATTATTTTCTCCTGAAGCTAAAACCACAACATCAGATAATAAACCATCGGAGTCAAGAGCAGGATCTCCTCCTTGTTGACGGGGACTAACACTATCAAAGCCACTGGGTTGAGTAAATTCAACTTGGTACTCTACACCAGGGGTTAAACCAGTAAATTCATAACTGCCATCCGGTGCAGTGGTAGCTGTATCTACTACATCGTCGATGTTCCCATCGTTATCGGTATCGGCTAAGAGGGTAACTTCTACTCCTCCAATACCAGTTTCTCCTGTGTCTTGGATTCCGTTAGCGTTGCTGTCTTCAAAAACGAAGTCTCCTAAAGAAGCAGTGTTGAAGAAACCAGCATCAATAGTAGGATTATTTTCTCCTGAAGCTAAAACCACAACATCAGACAATAAACCATCGGAGTCAACGGCAGGATCTCCTCCTTGTTGACGGGGGCTAACACTATCAAACCCACTGGGTTGAGTAAATTCAACTTGGTACTCTACACCTGGGGTTAAACCAGTAAATTCATAACTGCCATCTGCGGCAGTGGTAGCTGTATCTACTACATCGTCGATGTTCCCATCGTTATCGGTATCGGCTAAGAGGGTAACTTCTACTCCTCCAATACCAGTTTCTCCTGCGTCTTGGATACCGTCAGCGTTGCTGTCTTCAAAAACGAAGTCTCCTAAACTGGCTGTTTGATAAAAACCCTGATCAATCGTAGGGTTACTTTCGCCAGAGCTTAACGTCACCACGTCGGAAATGAGGCCATCACTATCAACCGTGTCATCTGTGCCTTGGTTCGCTGGACTGACTTCAAATCCTTCTGGTTGCTCAAATTCAACTACGTAATCCCCAGCAATTACTTCAAAATGATAATTACCATCGGCATCGGTGGTGGTGGTATGAACTACATCGTCAATTTGACCATCGTTATCTGTATCGGCCAAGAGATTGACTGTGACTCCTTCAATACCATTTTCTCCTGCGTCTTGGATGCCATCGGCATCAGAGTCTAACCAAACTCTATCACCCAATTTGGCTAACTCAACCCCAATGATTAAGGGTTGTTTATCAAAAGGGTTATCATCCGTTGTATTTCTATCGGGAAAGAGCAAGACCCCCAGTTGTCCGGTTACCTGTTCCCCAAAAATCGTGGTGTAGTCATATTCGGGAACAAATCCTCCTCCATTAGCCTCGGCTAATTCTACAATTTTGTCCACTCTGGCAGAGGCATTGGGGTCTGTTGTATCATTACCCAAGTCGGGGAGGTCATTTCCGTTGGGGTTAAAGCTTTCTCCTAAAACGGTCTAGATGGCAGCCTGAACGTCACTAAAGGTAAAGGTGCCTATGTCATCACCAACCGCAGAGCTATCTTTGCCAGCAAAACACTGGTTGGGAATCCCAGAGGCTAACTCTAAGTTGGCAGGATTGTCGATAGCAGATAAAAACTCTGGAGGGATATCATCGTAAATAGAAAAAACCTCGGCTGTTAAGTCGTTTTCTCTCCGACCAATCAGGGTGTCTGTATCCACACAATAGCCATCAAAGGCTCCAGCAAGAATACTATCCTCAATTGTAATATCGGCATAGCTATCTTTCCCGGCCTGATTGCCATTGAAAGCTTGGGAGGATTCGTTACAATTTATTGTCTTAGCAACATGGTGTTGCTTAATCTATCGTTATCATCAGGAAAAAACTCTTATTAGTGTCGATTTTGATTCTTTGAAGACCCTAGAAGGTAATCAATCCTATTTTGAATTTTCCCCGATTACTCTCCCAATACTCAAATCGACAACTTTTGAGGAATTATTAAGCAATATACAACAGAAAGTCAAAGAAAATAAAGTCTTTACTAAATCCAATCAACAATCAAATGTTGGTTTTATTAATTCACACCTAGTCAATATAGATGCTTTAGGAAATAAGTTGAATTTTGATTTGCTATTATGTACAAACTGTAAAAAAGATTATAAAAAAGATAGCTATCAATTTCAATTATTTTATGATGATAATTTGTTCGAGCATAAAACAATTAATCGGATTATTAGTCATTTTAAGGTGTTATTAGCTTCGATTATAGATAATCCTCAGCAATGTATTGACAAATTACCTTTATTAACAAAATCCGAAAAATACAAACTATTACATGAATTAAATCAAACAGAGAGAAAACATCTCACAGATAAATGTATTCATCAATTAATTGAAGAACAGGTTGAAAAAAATCCTGAGCAGATTGCAGTAATTTTTGAAGATGAGCAACTTACTTATAGAGAATTGAATCAGAAAGCTAATCAGTTAGCCAATTATTTGCAAAAATCTGGCATTATTCCTGGGGACTTCATTGGTTTATTTCTAGAACCATCTTTAACAAGAATTATTGGATTATTGGCGATTTTAAAAGTAGGGGGAATTTATCTACCTTTAGATCCCAACTATCCTTTAGCTCGTTTGAGATTCATGATAGAAGATTCACAGATATCAATTTTGTTAACTCAAGAATCTTTGCACTATAAGTCGTATATAAAATCATTAAGAACGATTAATTTAGATACAGATTGGAATGAAATTGCACAAGAATATTCTAATAATATTGTAGCTAATATAGCAGAAAATAATTTAGCTTATATAATTTACACATCTGGCTCCACTGGATTGCCAAAAGGGGTTCTAATTGACCATAAATCCCTATCCCATCATTGTCAAAATATAATTGATAATAATCACTTAAATATTAAAGATCGTATTCTACAATTTGCTTCTTTTAGTTTTGATTTTTCTTTGGAGCAAATTTTACCAACCTTAGGGGTTGGGGGTAGTCTGATTTTAGTTAATGCTAAAAATTTAACTATCTTCAATTTAAACAAAATAATAATTGATTTAGGTTTAACTATTGTTAATTTTCCTCCTTCTTATTTAACTCAATGGTTAGAATTTATAGATAAAAATGAATTTAAACACTCTCTTAATCAACTCAGATTGGTAATTTCTGGAGGGGAAGCTTTACCATTAAATACTGTCAAAAAATGGAATTTGAGTCCTCTCAAAAATATCTCTTTAATTAATGCTTACGGTCCTACAGAGGCAACGATTACAGCCATTACTTTTCCTCTTCCCAAAAATACAAATTTCATAAAATCATGTAAGACAATTCCTATTGGTCGTCCATTACCTAATCGTACAACATATATTCTTGATGCACAACAAAACCCTGTTCCTATTGGTGTTTCTGGAGAATTATATATTGGAGGAGAAGGATTAGCTTGTGGTTACTTAAATCAATTGGAATTAAGCAAAGAAAAATTTATTGACAATCCATTTGGAACGGGAAAATTATATAAAACAGGGGACTTAGTTAGATACTTAACAGACGGAAATATTGAATTCTTAGGACGTATTGATAATCAAGTGAAAATTCGTGGTTTTCGGGTTGAATTAGGAGAAGTTGAAACTATCTTGAGTCAGCATTTTCAGGTAAGAGAAGCTAAAGTAATGATCCGAGAAGATAAACACAATAATCAAAGATTGGTAGCTTATATCATTAACGACTTAGGTAAAATATCTCCATCAGACAGATCCCATGAAATACGGGAATATCTTAAGAAGAGACTTCCAAATTATATGATTCCCTCTGCATTCATATTTTTAGAAACTTTTCCATTAACTCCCAATGGAAAGATTGATTACGCTGCTTTTCCTGAACCTGATTTTTCTACTTTACAAAGTAATTATGTTTCACCTAAAACTCCTACGGAAGAAATTATTACTAATATTTAGAAGCAAGTTATAAAACTAGAGAAGATCGGCATTAATGATAATTTTTTTGAGTTTGGAGGAAATTCTTTACTCGCTATTCAGGTTATTTATAGAATTAGAGAAACTTTAAATATAGAAATATCAATTAGCTTACTATTTGAATATCCAACCATTGCCCAAATTGCTGAAGAGATTGCTTTAAAAGCAGCGAATAATAATGATTTATTTATATCAGAAATTAAACCAAGAAAACAACAAGAAAATCTTATCCTTTCCTTTACTCAAAAGCGTTTATGGTTTTTGAAGCAATTAGAAGCTAATAACACAGCTTATAATCTTTTCTATCGATTTCGTCTTCAAGGTTTCTTGAATATCAATGCTTTACAAAAAAGTCTCGCAGAGATCACAAAACGTCATGAAATACTACGCACAAACTTTATATCAGTGAATGGACAGCCAAACCAAAGAATTAATAATGATGATAAATTTAACCTACCGATAATTGACTTACAAGCATTCCCTAATGAAAAAAGAGGAAAAGAATTAGAAAAAATAGTTAAACAAGAACTTGATTATAATTTTAATCTAAGTAAAGATAATCTCTTTCGGGTTAAATTAATACAATTAAATACCCAAGAAAATCAACTATTATTTAATATTCATCATATTATTTTTGATGGCTGGTCTTTTGGACTATTATTCTCAGAGTTAGAGTCACTTTACACCGCTTATTGTCAAGGTTTAACTTCTCCTTTATCATCGTTACCTATTCAATATGCTGACTTTACATTATGGCAAAAAAAATATTTAAGCAAAGATGTTTTAGAAACTCAATTGAATTACTGGAAAAAACAATTAGCTGGAAGTTTACCTATACTAGAATTACCAACAGATTATACTCGTCCTAAGATACAAACCTATAAAGGAGCTACAAAAACCTTTATTTTATCATCAGAATTAACAAAAAAAATCAAAGCATTTTCCCAAGGACAAGGGGTAACAATATTTATGACTTTAGTGGCAGCATTTAAAATATTATTGGCTCGCTATAGTGGACAAGAAGATGTGATATTGGGAACAGCTACGGCGGGACGTAGAATTAAAAAGCTTGAAAGTTTAATGGGATTTTTTGTTAATACTTTAGCTTTGCGAAGTAATTTAAGTAATCATTTAAGTTTTGAAGAATTCTTAACTCAAATTAAACAAGTTTGTTTGGATGCCTATGCTCATCAAGATGTTCCTTTCGAGCAATTAGTAGAAGTATTACAACCAGAAAGAAATTTAAGTCACAGTCCAATATTTCAAGTAATGTTTGTCTTGCAAAATACAGCGATGGAGGAATTAGAATTACCAGGTTTGACGGTAAGCAGTTTAGAGACATCGAGAAAAACGTCCAAATTTGATCTAACATTATCTATGGAAGAAAATGACGAAAAACTAAGAGGAGAGTGGGAATATAATACAGATTTATTTCATTGTTCAACCATTGAAAGAATGACAACCCATTTTCAGGTTTTGCTATCAGAAATATTAACTAATCCTCAAGAAAATATTTGGGAATTACCTTTATTAACACAAGGTGAAAAACAACAATTATTAGTTGAATGGAACAAGTAGAAAAAATACCAGAGGCCATAGCTTTAATCTTTGGGGAAGAGGAAATATCTTATCAACAATTAAATCAAAAAGCTAATCAATTAGCCCATTATTTAAGAAGTTTAGGAGTACAAACAGAAACACTAATTGGGTTATTTATAGAGCGTTCGCCTATAATGATTATAGCTATGTTAGCTATTCTTAAAGTAGGGGCGACTTATGTTCCTTTAGATACTAAGTATCCCCAAGAAAGATTATCATTGATTTTAGAAGATTGCCAAATATCGCTTTTATTAACACAAACTTCTTTAGAGAAGATTTTAGATGAGGAAAATTATAATATTAATCAAGTTAATATAGATAATCTTTCTCTGGATGATTATTCAGATTATAATATAAAAAATAGGGTTAAATCTCACAATTTAGCCTATATAATTTATACATCTGGTTCAACGGGAAAACCTAAAGGTGTAGCCATTGAACATCGTAGTCCTGTGGCGTTGGTTTATTGGGCAAAGGAAAGGTTTTCTCCACAAGAGTTTTCAGGAGTTTTAGCTTCGACATCAATTTGTTTCGACCTTTCTATCTTTGAAATATTTGTCAC